>Ga0068855_100000146_pt1 | contig 90686 bp, 70 predicted proteins | sample KBSCornC52_FD_66592 | JGI IMG/M metagenome (GOLD analysis project Ga0068855, IMG submission 66592) | Corn rhizosphere microbial communities from Kellogg Biological Station, Michigan, USA - KBS Corn C5-2 | ecosystem: Host-associated > Plants > Roots > Rhizosphere > Soil ...
GTCGAAGGGGTAGTGGTTCTGCGCGTAGGGCATGGAGCCCGACTCGAACCAGCAGTCGAACACCTCGAGGATGCGCTGCATCGTGCCACCGGGCGTCTTGCGACGGGAACGAGATGCCGTCGACCGATTCGCGGTGGAGATCCTTCACGGAGCCTGCCGGCAGGCCCGCACGCTTCTCCAGCTGCTCCACCGAGCCGATGCACTCGAGCTCGTTAGGGTCTTTGTCACAACGCCAAACCGGGATGGGGGTGCCCCAGAAGCGATTGCGGCTCAAATTCCAGTCGCGCGCGTTCTCCAGCCAATTGCCGAAGCGCCCCGAGCCCACGTGCTCCGGCACCCAGCGGATGGGCAAATTGTTTTTGACCAGCTGCTCTTTGATCTGCTCGACCTTCATGAACCAGGTCGACAGCGCCATGTAGAGCAGGGGCTGATCGGTGCGATAACAGTGAGGGTAGGGGTGGACGATCGTGTCTTGATCGACCAGCTTGGCCTCGCTCTTGAGCTTTTGGATGATGCCGCGGTCCGCATCCTTCGCAAATTGACCGGCAAAGTCCGGGACTCGCTCGTCGAAGATACCGGTCAAGCCCATCGGGCGAATCACCGGCAGGCCCTCTTTCAAGCCGACCTGGTAGTCGTCCTCACCGAAGGCGGGCGCCTGGTGAACGATGCCGGTACCGGAGTCAGTGGTGACGTACTCGGCGGCCACGACGCGGAAGCACCAACGCGAGCCGTCTTCTTTGGTCTTCTTGTCGGCAAAGTACGGGAACAAGGGCTCGTAGGGGCGCCCCACCAACTCCACGCCGCGCAACCGCCCGAGCTCCGTCGTCTTACCGACGCGCCCGCGCGCCTGGTAGTCGGCAAGTCGGCTCGGCTCGAGGTAGGCGACCTCCCCGGTGTCGTCCACCCGCACCTTGACGTACTCGACGTCGGGGTGCACCGCGAGGGCCAGGTTGCTGGGCAGCGTCCAGGGAGTGGTCGTCCAAGCCCACAAGTAAGCGTCCTCGTCCTCTAGCTTGAAGCGCAGCGTGACGCTGGGATCTTGCCGGCGTTTGTGGCCCTCTTTCTTGGTGACCGGATCGCGCTCCTGCGGTCCCTGTGCCACCTCGAAGTTGGACAGGGGCGTGCCCAGCGCCGGGGAAACGGGCTGAATGCGGAAGCCCTCGTAGATCAGGCCCTGATCCCAGAGGCGCTGGAAGACCCACCAGACGGTCTCCATGAACTCGGGGTCCATGGTTTTGTACTCGTGCTCGAAGTCGACCCAGCGACCCATGCGGCGAACGGTGCTCTGCCATTCCCGCGTGTAGCGCTGCACGCTGGCTCGGCAGGCGGCGTTGAACTTGGGCACGCCGTAGGCTTCGATTTCGGCTTTTCCGCCGAGCCCGAGCTCTTTTTCGATCAAGCTCTCGATCGGCAGCCCGTGGCAGTCCCAACCGAAGCGTCGCTCCACGTCGAAGCCCTGCATGGCAAAATAGCGGGGCACGATGTCTTTGATCGTGCCGGCGAGCAGGTGCCCGTAGTGGGGGAGCCCGGTGGCGAAGGGGGGCCCGTCGTAGAACACGAAGGGCTTCTGCCCCTTGCCAGCCAAGCTGCGCCGTTCGATGCCGTGTTGGTCCCACAGCGCCAAAATCTCGTGCTCGAGCTTCGGCAAATGAAACTCGGCAACGGGCTTTTGAAACGTGGACTTCGCGGCGTCAGACATGGCTAAGGCGCGCGAATGTAATGCCTGCGCCGCCCCTAGGCCAGGGGGGTCTCGGCGGCGTCCGGACCGCAGGTTTTTCGGGCGTTACTTCGGTACGTCGGTCGACGTGGGGCAGCCGAGCAAGATTTCCAGCGACGCCATGGGGTCGTTCGTGACGTTGTCGCAGGTCGACTTGCACAGGATGATGCGACTCGGGTTCACGGGGTTGTCGTAGTACCAGCCGGCGGTGGCGGCGCAGCTCGCTTCGCCCGACACCTGCGGCAGGGTTGCCGTCTTGCCGCTGGAGGGCGTGTAGTTGACGTTGATGAACGCCGGCTCCACCGCAACGCCCGGCTTGGGCACCGGCATCGCGAAGTCGCAATCCAAGATGGCACCGCGAATGCCGGCCAGTGCGTCGAGCAGATCTTGAGTGGTGTTGGCGCCGTCGGCCACGAAGATGCCCTTGGTGGTGCCGCCGGCCATCGCGATTTGATTCATGTCGGCTTCTTGCGAGCCGGTCAGGCCAATCGCGTAGGTGCGGGTGCCGTCGTTCGCCAGCGCGTCGGCGGCGAGCTTGGCGATGTTGCCGATGTTTTCGTCGCAGCCGTTGGGTTGGCCGTCGGTCACCAACACGACGACGGAGTTCTCGTTGGGAGTCTTGGTGTGCTGTGCGCTGGCCCATTGCAGGGCGCCTCCGAGCGCAGCCGAGAGGGGCGTGCCGCCGCTCATCATGCCCATCATGCCGCCGCCCCGCGCGGCCGGGGTTGCACCGGCGGTGGCGTCGATCAGGGCTTTCTCGTGCGCGTCGGTGGGGGCAGCATCTGCCGTCAAAACCCCCAGGTCCACGAGCGGGGCCGCGCAGGCGTTCATGTCGCAGCCGTTTTGGCTACAGCCGGCCGAGGGCACGTCGTGGGGGAAGAAGCGGAGCGCCAGGTTCAGGCCGGCGGCGTTGGTGCTGGCGAAGAAGGCGTCGAGCGCGGCCGAAGCCAGCTGCCAGCGAGACGCGCCGTTGGGCACCGCGGAGTCGTTCATGGAGGTCGAACGGTCGAACATCACGAACATGTTCACGCCGGCCAGGTTGGCGCTGGCGGTCCCCTTTGCGCAGGCCGCGTCCGGATCGATGACGGTCCCGCTGTTGGTCGCCCCGAGCCCGTTGCCACTGGGGTCTAGATTCAAACTCCCACCCGAGGAGGAGGCGCCCTTACCATCCCCATTGCCCCCGTTCACCTCGCTGCCGTCCTTACCTCCGCAGCCAGCCGCTACGAATCCGAGAAGCACGAAAGCACCGATGGAGCTGGGGATGATTCGCATGATCAAAGTTCCTTGAGGTAGAAGAAGGGGGCGCGAGCCTCGGGCCTACAGTGCGCGTCTAGACGGGGGGTAACCGACGCGGCGGGAGGGCAGGCGGGCGCAACCGATAAATCCTTTTAGTTATTTTGGGTCAAAATGATTCATTCCGCGAAACAGGAAAGGTTGATTGGGGCTATCCGCGCCTCGATTGGAGGCTCCGAGCCTGTCGTCGGCGCGCGCCTCCCGGGCGGCTCGATTCGTTTGCCGACTTTGGCTATCGTGGGCGACCGATGACCCCCAGCGAGAAGAACATCGTCAAATCCCTGGTTGCGGTCGCTTGGGCCGACGGCAAGGTCGCGGCTCCGGAAGCCGGTGTCATCGAGGGCATGCTGTGTGGCTTCGACGCCAGTGAAGAGGAGGAGCGCGAGCTTTTGCAGTACGCCAAGCAGAAGCGCACGCTGACCGACGACGCGCCGATCAAAGAGCTGTCGCGCGAAGATCGCGAGCTGCTCTTGGCCAATGCGGCCCTGCTCACTCACGCCGATGGCCAGCAAAGCGAATCGGAGCAGGCCTTGCTTCAGAAGCTCATCGGCCTGCTCGAGATCTCCGACGCCGATGCGAAGCAGATCTTGGATTCCGTGCAAGACGGCGCGCTGACGCTTTCGAGCAAGGCGCTCGAAGGCTAACGGCCCTTCGCCGCCCCTGGCTACTTCCGGATATTGACGCTGGTGAGCGTGGGCGGCGGTACCAGCGACTGCCCGCGCCCGAAGCCCGAGATGCCGCCCGAGACGATGAACGTCATCACCTCCGCGCTCGCCGCGTCCAGCAGCTCTACTTGCTCGCGCGGCACCACCGCCAGCTGACCGGCAAAGTTGTAGGACTGGGGAAAGTAGACGGCGACGAACTCGGGCATGCCCAGCATGTGCAGCCCTTCACGCGTCACGAAGCCCAAAATGCGCGCTCCGCCTGGAGTCAGGGCCACTGCGGCCGGGCGATCGAAGCTCTTGTGGTCCCCGACGAAGGCGCGAATCAGGTCCTTGATCGAGGTGTAAATCAGCTTCACGAGTGGCATGCCGGACAGCGCGCGATCCGTCAGCTGAAACACACGCTTGCCGATCACGTTCGAGGTGAACAGCCCAATCAGGGTCACCAACGACAGTGTCACCAGGATGCCCAACCCCGGAATGCCAATCGGCAGCAAGTTGTCGACGAACCGCAGCGTGACGTAGATAACCCAGCCGGTGATCGCCAACGGCACCGTCACCAAGCAACCGCGAACGAAGTAGCGGACTAGCCGTGCGCTCATGGGCGGAACCTAGCAGAGGCCGGACGCTTCGGCTGGGCGTGCCGCGGTAGCTGGTCGTGTCGACACCCCACGGGTGGGAGTGGCGCCGCGCACCATTGTGGCGCGAAGGCACCGGAGCTTACGGGCTGTCGGACTGTAGTCTGGCCATGCGCTCGAGACCCTCGAGTCGCTGAAGGACGAAGCGCTCGGTGGGCGACAACGAGTCGGAGATCAGACGCAGGGAGTCCACGTAGTCGCGCAGCAGCGCGCGATCCACGCCGCGCACGCGGCCGACGAGCGTGTACAGCTCGTCGACGATGGGCAGCGGCATGGGCTGCGCGAGCGCCCGATACAGCCGTACCGCGAAGTCGAGCCAATTGCTCTTGTTCGTAGCGGCGGCAAGCTTGATGGCGTAGCGCGCGGCCGTGCGCGCGATGTCGGCGGGAACGCCGCGGCCGGTGCTGGCGTCGGCCAAAGCCGCGACCAAATGCGTGCCGATGAGGTGCTCGGCTTCTTCACCCCGCCCGAGCGCCAAGGCCTTGTCGACCACGCCGCCCAGCAGTTGGAAAGCGTCGGCGCGTCGCGTGGCGATGGATACGTCGTCGTCGGAGAAGCTGGGCAGGCGTGGCGTCTGCTCTACCCGCACCGGGCGCATGTCGGTGATGGTCTGGCCGCGGCGCTCGCCTGCTTCTTCGAGCTCGATGAGGGTCAGTGAGTCATCGCCAATGGTGATGATGTCGCCGGGGCGGAGCGCGGTGGGACCGGTGATACGATCACCGTTGACGAAGACGCCGTTCCGGCTGCCGTGGTCGGAGACGTCCACGCCGTTGTCGGTGAGGCAAAAAGTCGCGTGGCGTCGTGAGACGAGCTCGCCAACGAGAGGAATGTCGGCGGCGGAGCTACGACCAGCGGTCGTGATGCGCGACTTCAGCTTGATCTCGCGGGCGCCGAAGCGCAGGGCGAACGACCGCTGTGCTCTCTCGCGCAGACCACTGTCCGCCGGCGTGTCGAGCTCGAGCGCCTTGCCGTTCATTGCCCTATTGAAATAAAGGATTTGCCTACCCGCGTCTACACGCAACTACATGTCAGGCGGCTCCGCGAAGAGCCCACTGATGCAGTGCGTTAGGCGCACCGTTTGGTGCTCAAATTTCGGCTGGCGGGGACGTGCTGCCGGCGCGCGGGTAGCTGCCCAGCACCCGCACCATGGCGCCATTTTGGCTTAGGCGTTCCAGTGCTCGCTGAACCGCGGGGTCGTCGCGATGGCCTTCCAGGTCGGTGAAGAAAGCGTATTGCCAGAGTTGGCCACGCAGCGGGCGTGACTCGATGCGAGTGAGATTGAGCCCCTCGGCGTCGAACACCTCGAGCACGCGGCGCAACGCTCCGCGCTCGTGCGGCGTCGAGAACACCAGCGTGGTCTTGTCGTTGCCGCTGGGCAACGTGAGCTGCTTGCCGACGACGACGAAGCGCGTGGCATTGCCTTCGTGATCTTGGATGCGCTCGCGCACCACCAGCAGGCCCAGCTCCGCGGCCAGACGGCTGCCGACCGCGGCCGTGTGCGGATCCTTCAAGGCATCTTGGGCGGCGCTCGTGGTTGAGGGCGCAACGACCACCTCGGCCTGGGGCAGGTTCTGCCGCAACCATTGTTTGCACTGGCCGAGCGGCTGCGGGTGCGAGGCGACGCGGCGAATCTGCGCCAAGTCCAGGCTCTGCGCCAGCAAGCACAGCTCGACCTCCAGCACGAATTCGGCGGAAATGGTCAGGCTGCAATCGAACAGCGCGTCTAGGGTTGCGTTCACGCCGCCCTCGGTCGAATTCTCGATCGGCACGATGGCCAGGTCAGCTTGGCCTTCATTGGCGGCGTCGATGGCGTCAGGAATGGTGCGCGTGACCACGAGCTCCGCGCCTTCACCGAACATTTGCAGCGCCGCCGCGTGCGAAAAGCTCCGCGGGGGCCCCATGTACGCGACACGCAGCTTCGAGCTCGGGGAGATCATCCGCGCCGCGAATCGATGACGGTGCGAATGACCGAGGCGGCGTGGATGCGCGAGTAGTCCTTCCAACCGGCGATGTCCGCCACGCCTTCGACGATGGCGGCCCAGCTGTCGGCTTGGTCGTACAACTGGCGCACGGTGAGCACGACGCGCTCGAGCGGCATCCGCTCACGCACCTTGCGCGGCAAGCCGCCGTACAGCACGCCCGCACAGGCAGTGACGGCTAGCTGGAGATCGGCGACCGCGCGCGTCTCGCGGATGGCGCTGTGTGCGCGTTGCACGACGCGCGCAATTTTCAGCACCTCTTGCTCGGTCACGCCGCCCAGCGAAAACGCGGCCCAGGTCCGGGCGATGGCCGCCTCTTCCACCGGGGTCACGTAGCCGCGCTTGATGCGGATTTCGAGCCAGTCGGCCAGGCTCCGGGCCGCTCGCATCCACTCGGGTGCGCTCGGCGGCAGCGACTCGCGCATGCGCCGCACTTCTTGCTCGATGCGCTCGCTCGTGTCGGGCGGCTCGGGGCTGGTCTTCAGCGCCGCCAGATCCGCCGCGGGCGGCTCGAAGTCGGTGACCGTTCGGTTGGCATCGGCCGGAAAGGGCTGCGCTTCGCCGAACAGTGGCCACGTGATCTCGAGGTTGCGTTTCTGGCTGGTCATCGAAGGCGGGGGCTACTTGAGGATGTCCATCAGCGGTTGCAGGCGAAGGGCCAGGCTCATGTCGCCCTCGACCTTCAGCTTCCCGGTGAAGAACAGCTGCTGGCCGTTGGCCTTGCCTTCGGTGAGGTCGACGAAGTCCTGCGAGGTCATGCGGATGGTGCACTCGGCGGGGCCGTCGCCCTCGGTGACACCGGGGTTGTCCTTCAGATTGACGATGAAATTCCCGCCGCCATCGCCTTCCAAGGCGAATTTGAAGACGGCGCCGATGGCGCTCGCCTGGCTCTTCTTTTCGGCGATCTTGGCGCCCATCTGCTTCAGTTTCTCGCTGGCGGTCGTCATGTGGGTCCCTTGCTCCTCTACAGAACGGATCTCACGAATATCCCCACGATGGGCCTTGAACGTCAATCGCGGAAAGGCTCGGACCCGGGGCCCGCGCTCGATCAGAGCGAAAACTGCAGGCCCAGGGAAGCGCGGTACTGCGTGAACAGGATGGGCCAGCCGGTGAGGCCGGGAGCGGGCAGGGCGATGTCCAACGGATCGGCCGTCAAGGCCACGCCATCGCTGAGCTCCCAGATCAGGCCCATGGCGCGCACGTTCAAGAACACACCCAAATTGCCGGCGTTCACGCCCAGCATGTCGGCGTTGAGCATGGACAGGCCGACGCCGAGGCCGAAGCGCAGGACCAAGTCTCGCCGCAGCGGGTGCAAATAGTGACCGAGCACTCCGAAATTGGTGGAGCCCAGGCTCATGCGGCGGCGCTCGATGCTGTACCAGGGGTTCAGCTCGGCGAAGATGCCCACGTCGGCGCGCTTGAAGCCGTACAGCCCCGCCAGCCCGAAGGCGTAGGCCGGGTTGTCGACGCTGAGCGAGGCGCGAGCTTCGAGGCGCGGGCCGCCCACTTTGCGCGGTTCGCGCGCTGGCGGAGTGTCGTCGCCGGAGCCTTCGTCGGCGTGGGCGGCGCCGGGCGCGACCAGGAGCGCCGCACCGACGAGGGTGGCTGCGAAGCGCCGTCGGCGCAGCCCGAACGCGGCCACTGCCAGCACTGCCAGCAGTACCACCAGGGTGCGACTCGGCGCCGACCCCGACGGCGACCGGCCTGCGCTCTGACAGCTCAGTGGCCCGTTACAGATGTCCTTGTCCGATCTGTCGCTGTGCCTCAGCCAGTCGTAGACGGGGCTCTCGCAATAGTGGTTCTCGAGCGTGCAGTCGGGCTCGTAGCTCATCCAAGACTCCAAGAAGGCGGCGATGCGTTCGGCTCTTTCGGCGTGCGAGCCCGGCTCGGTCAGGGCGGTGAGTAGCTCGCTCGAGGCCTGAGTCGCGAGCTCGAAGCGTTCGGCCTCGCTCGGATCACCGTCTTTACAGTTATCGAGCACCGTTTCGTGACCGTGCCCGTCGCGGCGCTCGTCCAAAGTGCAGCTGACCTGATCGCTCCAGTTGAAGACGTGACGAATGCGCCGGCCGTCGGGGGAACGAAAGCTGTGGGTGAAGCTGTCTTGCACGGCGTGAATGGCGCGGCCGGCAAAGTAATAGAAGCCGCTCAGCGGGTACGACACGCTGCCTTGGAAGGCGGTCGCGACGGTGGCGTCGGTGCGAGCGTCGGGTGAGACGTTGCCCTCGGCATCCAGCGTGCCCAAGGCTTGCCAGTACAGTGACTCGATCCACGCGCGGCAGTCGGCAACGGCGGCGGTGTCGCCGGCGGGCCCGTCCTGGCTCTTGCTGCGTAGACAGTGCGCGCGCTGGTCGTCGTCGGCGTTCGCGGCGGCGGCGTTGTTGCCGAACGAAAAGTCGGCGCCGCCGTGGGTGTCGGCGTTGCGCACGCCCAGCACCAGCGACAAAGCGTAGATGTTGGCGTCGTAGCGCGACGCATCGAACTCCAAGTTGTCGCGCAGGCGCGCGTCGTCGCCGGAGAGAGGGCGGGGCGTTTGCACGTAGCCGCTGCGCGTCAGCGCGGCTTGGCTGATGCGCTCGTGACACGGATCGTGGATCGGATCTTCGATCTGCCACGCGCCGGCGTTGGCGGCGCACAGCGTCGCAAGGACGAACGTCGAGCGGGCGAGCCCGTGCCTCATGCCGAACCCAGGTTACTTCAAGGTGGTATCGTGGCGTAGCGCCCGAATTTCTCGGCCAAGATTGCCAGCGCCTCGCTGCCGCGGGGCGTGCTGGGGGAGTAGGCGTCGGGGGTGACAGGGGGCGGTCGCTGGCTGACCTCGCCTGCCGAGACGCCGATCAGCGCGTCCAAGTCGTCCAACAGCTGTTGCATGTCGCGGTAGCGGTTGGCCGGGTTCTTGCGCGTGGCAGTCAGAATCATGCGCTCGAGGCGCGCGTCGAGGTCGTCTTCCAACCACGAAGGCGGCGGCAGCGAGCTGAAGAGCTGATGTCGCAGCAAATCCGTGGGCGCGTTGGTGTCGAACGGCAGCTCGCCGGTGAACAACCGGAACATCACGACGCCCAGCGCGTACACGTCGGTGCGCGCGTCGACCGGCTCCGCCAGGATCTGTTCGGGCGCCATGTACTCGACGGTGCCCAAAATGGTGTGGGTGCCGCTCGTGCCGCCGGAGCCGTCCATCTTGGCCATGCCGAAGTCGATGAGCTTGAGGCCGTAGGGCTCGTCGCTCGGGCCGACGAGCACGAAATTGTCGGGCTTCACGTCACGATGAACGATGCCGGCGCGGTGGGCGGCACACAGGCCCTGCGCGGCCTGCCGCACCAGCGACAACGAAAGCTCGAACGGCGGCGTGCCCTGGCGGCGCAAGAAGTCTCCCAGCGTCTCGCCGGGCAGCGCCTCCAGCACCAAATACGGAACTTTTCCGGCCGTTTCGCCGGTGTCCAGCACGCGCACCACGTTGGGATGGTCGATGCCCCGCAACGCTTCGGCCTCGCGCAGCATGCGCTGCGAAAGCTCCGCGCTCTTGATGGACTCGGGGGCGAGCATCTTGATCGCCACCGGCTGGTTGTCGACCAAGTCTTCGGCCAGGTAGACGCGCGCCGTGGCGCCGCGCGTCAGGTAGCCGTGAACCTTGTAGCGGTTGCCCAACACCATGCCGGTGAGCTGGGACTCCGCGGGGCGAAATTCGTGCAGTGAAGCCGAGCGCCTCTCGACGCCCGGCTCACTCTTTCTCGCGGGGGCAAGGGGAGTGCCCAGGACCTTGTCTAGCTCGTCCGTCAATCGTGCCCAGTTTTCTTGAAAGGCCGTGTCATTGGCGGTCGAGCCAAGCTCGGGCTCCTGCGCCGGCTAATCCGTCTCGCGAGCGCTGCTCTTCAGCTCCGGCGGAGGCAGGGGAGCCGTGCGATCTTTCATGGCCACGAATTTGCGCTCGTCGTAGCCCGTGTAGATCTGACGCGGACGCGCGATCTTCTGATCCTTGTCGAGCAGCATCTCTTCCCACTGCGCCAGCCAGCCCGAAGTGCGCGGGATCGCGAACATGACGGGGAACATGTCGACGGGAATGGTGAGCGCCTCGTAGATGAGGCCCGAGTAGAAATCGACGTTCGGGTACAGCTTGCGCGAGACGAAGTAATCGTCGGAAAGGGCGATTTTTTCGAGCTCGAGCGCGACGTCCAACAGCGGGTTCTTCTTGCCCACGATGTCGAACACCTTGTCGGCCAGACGCTTGATGACTTGGGCGCGCGGGTCGTAGTTCTTGTACACGCGATGGCCGAAGCCCATCAGCCGACCGCCGACGCCGCTCTTCACCTCTTTGATGAAGGCGGGCACGTTCGCTAGCGAGCCAATTTCGCGCAGCATGCGCAACACGGCCTCGTTGGCGCCGCCGTGGAGCGGGCCGTACAGCGCGGCCGCGGCGCCGGCCACCGCCACGTACGGATCGGCGCGCGAGCTGCCGACCGAGCGCATCACGTTCGTCGAACAGTTCTGCTCGTGATCGGCGTGGAGGATGAACAGCACGTCGAGCGCCTTGACGATTTCGGGGTGCACCTCGAACTTGGGCTCGGCGATGCGCTTCACCATCTGCAAAAAGTTCGCCGAATAGCTCAGCTCGTTCGACGGATAGACGAACGGCATGCCCATGGCGTGGCGGTAGCTCCAAGCGGCCAACGTGGGCATCTTGGCGATCAAGCGGACCATCTGCGCGCGGCGGATGTCGCGATCCATCACGTGCTTGGCTTCCGGGTAGAAGGTGCTGAGGGCGCTCACGCTGGCGCACAGCATGCCCATCGGGTGGGCGTCGTAGCGGAAACCGTCGATGAACGTGCGCACGTTCTCGTGCACGAAGGTGTGGTGGGTGACGTCGTCGGTGAACTTGTCCAGCTCGGCCTGCGTCGGTAGCTCGCCGTTGATCAGCAGGTACGCGACCTCGAGGTACGAGGCGTTTTCCGCCAGCTGGTCCACCGGGTAACCGCGGTAGCGCAGGATGCCCTTGTCGCCGTCGATGTAGGTGATGGACGAGCGGCACGACGCGGTGTTCATGAACGCCGGGTCGTAGGTCATCAGCCCGAAGTCGTCTTTGTCGACCGTGATCTGGCGAAGATCGAGGGCACGGATGGTGCCTTCGCTGATTGGCACTTCGTACGTCTTGCCAGTCCGGTTGTCGGTGATGGTGAGGGTGTCTTTCGCCATGTTTCGCTCGTTCTGATCTTCCTGACGACTCTTGCGCTCGGGGTGAGCGAGCCTTCCTCGATAGAGCCGGCAGCGCAAGACTTTCTGCCGCTTTGTTGGCCACTCCGGCGGGTTTTGGCATGGGCAAGGTATGGCTTCGCTCCGTATGCCCGCCGCCGGACGGCCCAACCGCTGGGCCGCGCTGGTCTCGGTCGGGGTGTTTTTGGCGACCTCGGTCGCGGCTTGCGACGGCAACAGCTGGCTGACTCGCAAGGATCCGGCCGCGATGCGGGTCAAACCCGAAAACGGCGGCATCACGCCGCCGGTCGACGATTGGTCCCACGTGCCGGTGCCGCCCGCCGACGGCCCCCAATTGGCGCCAATTGCGATGCAGGCGCCAGTTTACGCCAAGCCTGACCCCAAGGCCGAGGTCATCGGCTACCTGCGACTGGGCGCGAAGGTGGCGCGCTCCGTCCAGCCGGTCACGAAGGACGGTTGCGCGGAGGGATGGTACGCGGTTCGTCCGCTCGGTTTCGTATGTGTCGGCCCGAACGCCACCATCAAGCTCGATCATCCCCTGGTGCGCGCGGTCGCGGTCGAGCCCGATCGCAAGAAGCCGATGCCGTATCAGTATGCCTTCCTGCGCTCGATCGCGCCGTCGTACATGAAATTGCCGACGAAGGACGAGCAATTCCAATACGAGATGCGCCTCGAGCGGCACCTGCGCAACCACGACAGGCTGAAGGACAAGTGGGACCAGCTCGACGTGGGCGCCAACGACGTGCCGCTCGACGAGCGCGGCTTGGCCGTCGGCGGCATTCCCGAGCACGCGCGACCGCTCGGCCTGAGCGAGCGCTACGGTGGTGACGGCAGCGACAAGGTGCCGTGGTGGCTCGAAGGCGGCCGTAAAATCCCGAACGTCTCGAGCTTCAAGGTGCCAGGCTACGCGGTCATTTCCAATCGACTGAAGCGGCACGCGGGGGTGTCCCTGATCGGTTCGTTCGTGGCCGGGCCGGAGGCGCAAAATCGGCGTTTTGCGGTCTCCACCGACGCGCGGCTCATTCCGGCCGACAAGCTGAAGGCGGACTCGGGCTCGCCCTTTCACGGCTACGACATCAAGCAAGTGGGGCTGCCGGTGGCGTTCGCTCGCAAGGAAGGCGTGCAGAGCTATCGTCTGGAAGGCGGCAAGCTGGTGGAGGGCGACAAGCTCGCCGGCCGCGCGCTGGTCGCACTCACCGGGGCGGTGAAAGAGCTGCGCGGGGACCGCATGGTCGAGACCCGCGAAGGCACGTGGTTGCCGAGCGCCGACCTGAAGACCGCTGCCAAGAGCAGCAAGTTGCCGGGGTGGGCGCGCGGCAACAGCAAATGGATCGACGTGTCGATCCAAAACCAAGTGTTGGTGCTGTACGAGGGCGCGCAGCCCGTTTTCGTGACGCTGGTGTCGACGGGCAAGGACGGCTTGGGCGATCCGGCCAAGACGCTCAGCACCCCCACCGGCCAGTTTCGCATCTACCAAAAGCACATCACGACCACCATGGACTCGGCCGTCGCCGAGCACGAGTTCGAGCTACGTGACGTGCCGTGGGTCATGTACTTCAAGGGTGGCTACGCCCTCCACGCCGCGTACTGGCACGACGACTTCGGTCATGCCCGCTCGCACGGTTGCATCAACCTGGCGCCAATCGACGCGCGCTACGTCTTCTTCTGGTCTTCACCCGACGTGCCCGAGCATTGGCACGGTGCCTACTCGGGTCAGGGCGGCTTCGAAGAGGGGACGTTGGTTTTTGTTCATCCTTGAGTTTGGTCTCCTCCGTGCCTTGGAGTCAGCGCGTGGCGACCGATCCGACCAGCGGCGCAGCGCGCGCTCGGCCTCGCCGAGTTTTGTTCGCGGTTTCTAGTTCTCCTCCGTGCCTTGGTGGTGAGCGCGTGGCGACCGATGCGACCTGAGGCGCAGCGCGCGCTCGGCCTCGCCGAGTTTTTTTCACTCCGGTCTTCTGTTTCGATCGTGATCTGATCTCGCCAAGGTGTGGGTGAGGGCGATCTGGCTCGCGCTGCGCGCGAGCGCACTTTGTCTAGTAGACTTGGCGCTCGAGACCGAGAGAAGGGCGAGCTGGGGCGCGCTGTGCGCGAGCGCGCTTTGTTCAGCAGACGGGGAGATCGAGAGCTGGACGGCGAGCTGGAGATCTAGGCGGACGGGGCCGCAGCTCGAGCCTCGTTGGCGCGTTACTGGACGCTGAAGGATTTTGAGACGGTGACGGCGTCGCCGGAGAAGGCGGGGACCTTGGCGCTGCGGAACAGCTTGGCGACGCACCCGCCGACGGCGGTGCCGGCAAGATCGCCCGACACTTGCGTGTTGGTGGCGCGGCCGCTCGGCATGAAGGTGATGGACACCTTGCCGCTGCCGCTCGGGCCGTCAGGTGTCTTGCAGCTTTGAGCGTTGCCGGCGGCCGCTGAAAGCGCCGCGATCGCGGCGGCCTTGTCGAACGGGGGCGCGTCGCTGGCGGGGGCTTCGGCCGGCTTTTCGGCGGGCTTTTCGGCCGGTTTGGCCGCCGTTTCGCTCGGTTTGGCCGCGGCTTCGCCGGGCTTGGCCACGGCCGGCGCGGCCGGGGTAGCGCCGGCGGGAGCGGAGGTGGCGGCGCCGCCGCCGGCGGCAGCCACTGGAGCGGCGCTTGCCGCAGGGCCAGCCGAGGCCGAAGTCGCAGCGGTGGGTTCCGGCGACGGCGCGACCGCAGCCGGGGTTGGGGCGACGGCGGCCGGCGCAGCGCTGGGTGTGGGCGCGGGCGGCGGACTGCCAGCGAGCTTGGCGGGTAACCCGGCGGCGACGGCACCGCCACCGATGGCGACCACGGCGGCAATGGCGATCCACAGCCCCATGCCCTTCTTCTTGGCGGGCACGTCGCCGGTCAGCGAAGCCGGATCGGCGGCTCGCACCTCGGGCGGCGGGGCCAGCACCGGTGCGTTGAAATCCGGCGCTGCGAAGGCGGAGCCGAACGAGCCCGTGCCCACGTTCGCGATCGAGTTGGGGCTCGAATCCGTGCCCATCAAGATGGCGGCGGCGTCGTCTTGCTGTTTAGCGGCGGAGGGCTTCTTGGCCGCAGGCTTCTGCTCTTGCTTGACCAGCGCGTCGAGCGAGAACAACACCGAGCTCTCGTTGCGGGCGCCCGTGAGCTTGGGTGCGGCGTCCTTCGCGTCGGTGCCGAGCGATTCGTCTTCTTCGCTGCCGGCCCCGGCCAAGTCCCCGAACAGATCGCCGCCGCCGCGAGCGGCGCTACGACGCGCCGCCGTCGGCTTCGGCGCTTCGGCTTTGGGAGCCATCGCCACCGCGGCGGGAGCAGGCTTCGGGCTCGCGGCCACGGCAGCCGGTTTGGGGCTCGCCGCAGTAAACGCAGGCGTGGCCACGGGCGCACTTTCTTCGAAGGGCAGGGGCGCCGACGCTCGCAGATCGAAGGCGGCCTGGGGAGAGCTCGGCGGTTCTTTGCCCGGCTCACGCCACATGCCCGGCGCGTCAGGCTCGGCTGCCGCCATCATGCCTTCGAACGGGGAATCCTGGATCTTGGTCGCTTCGTCGTCGTCGACGAACGTGGAGGCGGCGGGGGCTGCGAGCGGTGCCGCAGCTTTCTTCAAACCGCGTGCGCTCAGCGCGCTGGCGAGCTCGGGAATGTCGAAAGGCGCTTTCCAATCGGTCATGCCTTCGCGCCAGAGGAAGGCCAAGTCGTCGAGCGTGCCGGCGGCGTACTTGTCGACGATCTGGCTCATGCTCAGCGTCTCTTGCCGATCGTCGGGGTAGGCGATGTCGAAGCTGAGCTCGGTTGCGGCAGCTGGAGCCGCGGCTTGGGGCGAGGCGACGGCGGCGGCGGTTGCCGCTTTGGCGGTGGCCGGGCTTGCCGCTGCACTCGCGGCAGGCGCAGTCGCCGGCGCTGGCGCAGCCGCCGGGGCGGGAGCGCCTTCTACAGCATCCGCCGCATCAATCTTCGTTCCGTCGACGATGATCCCGGTGCCGCAGTGCTTGCACGTGATCTTTACTTTCTTGCCGCGGACTTTTTCATCCGGGATCGCATACTTGGCCGAGCAAGACGTGCAGCTGACGTTCATGAAGTTCCTTGGGGAAGAGCAGCGCCTCGAGGCTCGAGGGTGCCTGCCCGCAATCGTGGAGAAATACCATGAGAGCCGCGCGGTCGCCAAGCCGGCCCAGCTTCAGTAAGTGGTCGGTCGCCTTGGTCGGCGGGCCTCGTTGTCGTCCGCCGGCAGGGCTCGAGCCGGTTGTGGTTGGGGCCCGCTGGATCGTCCGTTGGGGGGCGACCGCCTGCGATTTCTCGCTGCGAGCTTGCGTCTCGGCTCGCTGACTAGCTCCGTTCCAAGCGTTTGATAGAGTCCGCGGCCGCCGGCTGCCCGTTACGGTTGGGGTGCGGCGGCGCATCGCTCATGGATTCCAAGGACAAACCAGGCCCGGGGCTGCTCGCCTTCCTCAACGAGCGTTACCGCAGCCTCGACCCGCGCTGGCTCGGTCTGTTCCGTATCTGCTTTGGCTGCCTGCTCATCAGCGAGCTTTTGTATCGCTGGAGCTACGCGCGGCTGCTGTTTTCCAACGACGGGGTGCTGCCCAACCACTTCTCGCTGTTCGCGCCGATGGGGCAGGACCTGTTCTCCATCTATCACGTGTTCTCGACGATCCAAGAGGTGCACGTGGCGTTCGCGCTTACGCTGCTCGTCTTCGGTTGCTTCACGGTGGGCTATCGCACGCGGTTGTTTCACGTGCTGTCGGCCATTCTGATCACGAGCTTGCACGGGCGAAACCTGTTCACCGAAAACGGTGGCTCGGTGGTGACGCATTCGTTGGCGATCTGGACGGTGTTCCTCCCGCTGGGTCGCTGCTTCTCCGTCGACGCCGTGCGCCGTTCGCTCGCCCGCGAGCACGAGCAAAGCGCGGTCGAGCTCAACCGGCGCGACTCGACGCCGGTCGAACCGTTCGTTTCGATCGTCGTTTTGGGTCTGCTGCTGCAGTGGAGCGTCATTTACTTCTTCAACTGCGTTCACAAGAACGGCGTCGGATGGCAGAACCACAGCGCCATCTACTGGTTTTTGTACCAGGATCGCATCGTGACCTGGCTTGGGGTGTGGGCCCGTGAGCACGTGCCGTTCGGGGTATTCGCGCTGTTCACGCGCTTGACGCTGATGGTCGAAGGCGTGTTGGCCTTCATCTTGCTCGTGCCGTTCGGCCAAAAATGGCTGAGGCGGCTCGCGTTTCTGTTGGCGCTCGGTCTCCACGGCAACATCGCGTTGCTATCGCGGCTCGGGCCGTTTTCGTACGTGATGGTGATGTTCTTCTTGATGCTGTTCGGTCAAGAAGAGCTGGACTTTCTGGGTCGTTGGTTCGGGCGTCCGGCGCGAGCGGTCACCGTGATCTTCGACGCCGATTGCGGCATCTGTTTATGGACGTGCCGCTTGCTGAAGCGGCTGGACCCTTGGCAGCGGCTGACGTTCGTCGGCAACGACGAAACGGAGCGCTTGCCGGCCGGCGTGGATCCGAAGCTGTGCGAGACGAGCGTCGTCGTGGTCGACTCCGCTGGGCACGTGTTCTCGGAGGAGAAAGCCGTGCGTCGCGCGCTGTGCGCGTTGCCATTTGGCATCGTGCTCGGAGGCTGGTTGTACGTGCCCGGACTTTCCCACCTCGGCCGCGCGCTCTACCGTCGGGTGGCGACGAACCGGCTGGCAATCAGCAGCTTTTTCGGCATGGGCGCGTGCGGCGTGCCTCAGCCGCCGCGTTCCGCCCAAGTGGCGACGCCCTCGCCCCCGTTCGGTCGCGTGGGCGAGGAGTTGCGCTCATTTCGGGTGGCAGCGCGCGAGACCTTGGCCTTGGTATTGATGGTGGTGCTCTCCACCGAGGTCGTGAAGAGCAACCCGTTCGTCTCTCGGCACCTGCAGCTGAAACGACCGGAGTGGATGACGGAGGTCATCGGCTACACGCGCATGCTGGAAGGCTGGGGCATGTTCGCTCCCGAGCCGCCCTACGACGACGGACGCCTGGTGGTCGATGGGCGGACGGTCGACGGCCGCAAGCTGGATCCGTTCACCGCCGACACCCCCGAGTTCGATCCCGAGTCGCCCCGTGGCTGGGGTCACGATCAGCTGTGGTGCGACTACAGCAACCACATTCGCTGGCCCCACAACCAAGGGCGCCGCCAGTTCCTGCGCACTTATTTGATCAATCAGCACCTGTATTCGCACCGCCCGCAAGACCAACTGGTCGCCTTCGACGTCTGGTGGATCGGTGATAAATCGCCGCCTCCCGGCCAGAAGCATGGGGTACCGCAGCCGCCCGAGCGCATCACCAGCTACGGCGCGGTGAAAGACTCTGGGGCTCGCCCCTGGCTCAGCCCGCGCCCGGCGGGAGGACGACCGTGAAGTCGCGCTTCGAGCTCGTGCCCGCCGCCCCGGTGCCGGTGCCGCCCGCGCCCCACGGCTTCTGGCCCAAGCTGGTCTGGCTCTACGGCTCCGCCGATCCGCGTTCGCTCGGCCTGTTCCGCATCGCGCTCGGCGCGCTCTTGGCAGTGGACGTCGGGTTGAAGTTTCCGGAGGTGGCAGCGCACTTTTCGAATGCGGGCTGGCTCGCGAATCACTTCGCGCTGTTCCGGCCGATGAGCGACCATCTGTTCTCGGTTTACTTCGCTTTCGGGTCGCCGTTGGAGGTGAAGTTCCTGCTCAGCTTGCACTTGTTGGTGTGCTTGCTGCTGCTGGTCGGCTACCGCACGAAGGTGATGCAGCTCTTGGCGCTCGTCCTGACCACGAGCCTGAACAGCCGCAACATACTGATCGAAAACGGCGGCTCGGTCGTGCTCAACATTCTGCTGGTTTGGAGCGCATTTTTACCGCTCGGGCGCCGCTTGAGCGTGGACGCCTTCGTGGCGTCTCTACGGGCTCGGCACGAAACGACCGAGGCTGCCCTGAACGAGCGGCTCTTGCCGGCGCGGGACGTGCGCCCGGTCGTCACGCTGGCGGTGACGGCTCTCATCGTGCAGTGGGCGACCATCTATTTCTTCAACACGCTGCACAAAAACGGCGCGCCCTGGCGCGACGGCACCGCCGTGCACTACTTCTTGCAACAGGACCGCCTCGTCACCGGCTTTGGCGCGTGGCTGCGTGGCGTGCTGCCGCTGTCGGCGATCAAGGCTCTCACCTTCGGCACGTTGCTGATCGAAGGCAGCGTGCCCCTGTTGCTGCTCCTGCCGTGGCGGCCACGCATGACGCGCATGGTGGCGTTTGGTCTCGTGCTTTTGCTGCACGCTTCCATCGACTCGGTGCTGCAATTGGGCTCGTTTTCTTGGGCTATGCCGGTCGTGTTCTTGGCCTTGGTTCCGGCCGAGGCTTGGGCTTGGGCCCACCGGCGTTGGACGGCGCAGCGCACGCCTGCCGTCGTGCACTTCGACCCGGCCGTGGGTGGGTCGCTGATGCTGTGCCGCATCCTCAAGCGTCTGGACGGGCTGGGGTTGTTGACGTTTCGCGCCTTGGACGAACGCTCGCCCAAGAAGTCGCACAAGAGCTTCTGCGTCAGCGTCGCCGGCGAAAAGTCGCTGACGGGCTGGGATGCTTTGCTGGCGGCATCCGACGCGCTGTGGTTCGGACGTCGGCCCTTGCGGCTGCTGGCGCCGTTCGTGCGCAAGCGAGTCGTTCGGCGCTTGAACCAACTGGTGGCGGCGCCTCGAGAGCTCGACGCCGATTTCGGGCTCGAAGCGGTGCCGCTCCAGGGCGACGCGCTTGCGCCCGAGCCGAGCGACGCGGCTCGAGCCTGGGCAAAGCTGGTGGCTTTCGTGCGCGAGTCGGGCGTGGCGCTGCTCATGGTGGCGTGCACCACCCAGGTGCTGCTCGAGAATCAGGGCGTGCCTCCATGGCTCAAGCCGAGTGGTCGTCCGCCCCTGTTTGCGGCCATCATCGGCTACCCGCGTATCTTTCAAGGCTGGAGCATGTTCGCTCCCGCGCCACCGCAGATCGACGGTCGTTTGGTGATCGACGGACGAACCAAAGACGGTCGCCGCTTCGATCCGCTGACCGGTGCCGAGCCGGTGTTCGAAGTGCATCCGGCCGGAACGCCGCGCACGAACCTGATCTGGGGCTACTTCCACATCCGCATCGCCGAAGACCGATTTCGCGCCTACTGGAACGGCGTACGCGACTTCGTGCTGAGCCACCACAAGCTCACCGACCGTCCTGAAGACGAGCTGGTGTCGTTCGAGGCGTACTACGTGAGCGAGACCTTTTCGGCGCCCGGACAACCCCGGAACCGCCCGGAAAAGCGCCTGCTGTTCTCCAATACCTTCATGCCCGCCGAGGAGCCGGCGGCCCCACCACCGCGCCCGAAGGGCAAAGCGAGCAAGGCTCAGGCACAATAGGGGCGTGACGGCGCCGCACATCGTTCACGCCATCTGGCAAACGCTGCGCATCAGCGTGCCGACCATTTGGCAGGGCATCAGCGGCTCGCTCACGCCCGAGGCTACGGATCGCCGGCTTGCCGAATGGTCAGCCTCGATCGTGCAGCGAGCAGGCATCCAGCTCAGCGTCGAAGGCGCGGAGAACGCCACCCCGGGCGAAAGCTTCGTGCTGATGTCCAATCATCAGTCGCTGTACGACGTGCCCGTGATCTATCAGGCGCTCGACCGGCGCATCCGTATGGTGGCCAAGAAGGAGCTGTTCCGCGTGCCGGTGTGGGGGCGTGCCATGCACCGAGCCGGCTTCATCTCGCTCGATCGGCAAAGCCGCGAGCGCTCACGCCAGACGTTGTTGGCGTCCGCGGACATCTTGCACACCGGCACATCGATCTGGATCGCGCCCGAAGGCACGCGCAGCAAAGACGGCCGGCTGGGCCCGTTTCGCCGCGGCGGCTTTCATCTGGCGTTGCAGAGCGGCTGCCGCATCCTACCGATCACGATCGTCGGCACCCGCGCGGTGTTGCCCGCCAAAGGTGCGCACGTCACCGACGGCTGCCCGGTGCGGGTGATCGTGCATCCTCCGGTGGATCCTCGGAATTTCGGCGAAGAACGCCGCGCCGAGCTGACCGAGCACGTGCGCGCCGTGATCGGCAGCGCTTTGCCCGAAGCGAGCGAGCTCCGGGCCTAGCTCAACTTCGACACCAGACGCGCACGACCATCGTTCCCTTGGCGGTCCAGGGCGTGACCTCGATGCGCTCGACGTCGGCGATGGAGCCGGATGGAACGCGGTGCAGCAGGTGCTCCTCGACGAAGCGCCGACGTAACGCGTCCGTCGATAGATCGCCGACGCCGCTGCCGCGGACGATGAACGTAAGCAGCTCGAAGATCTCGAGCACGTCCGGCGCCAGGCGTGGGGTGAGCGGAGCGGCCTCGGCGCCGATGGTGATTTCGGGGCCGTCGTCGGCTTTGCTCGCGGGAGGCGGCGCGGGAGGCGCGGGAGGCGGCGCGGGCGCGCGGCTGGGTGAACGAGCGCCAGGGGCGTTCGAGATCCTGTCGGCGTACGGCAGCGTGTTCTGGCGAGGCCGCATCGACTCGGCCAGCTCTTCGGCAATGGCGGCCATGGTCTCGCGTCCGGCGGGCGTCTCCGAAATTTCGATGACCGGCGCCTCCGCGTTGGCCAAGCGAGGCGCCGCCAGCTCGGCCTCGATGGCGGCCATGGTTTCACGCCCCGCGGTGGCGTAGGTCAGCTTCACTTCCGGCGCCGACGGCACGACGCTACGACGCTTACCCACCGTTGCCTTTGCGCTCTTCTTACTGGCAGCCAATCAACCCCAAAGCCTACCAGACCGGGCCCATTGCTTGGAAAGGCCGTAGCGGAAAGCGTCGAATTTGCGCGGATTCTTGGCTGGCAGTCTCGTGGGTCGGTGGGGCCCCAGCCCCACCTCCTTCTCGTGGGTCGGTGGGGCTCCAGCCCCGCTGTCTCGTGGGTCGGTGGGGCGTGGGCCCCACCTCCTTCTCGCGGGTCGGTGGGGCTCCAGCCCCGCTGTCTCGTGGGTCGGTGGGGCTCCAGCCCCACCTCCTTTGGTCGCAGCAGGCTTGCCTCAGGCGAGCTCGGAGCGGCCCATCAAGAAGATGTCGGCGGCGCGGGCGGCCTTGCGACCTTCGGCGATGGCCCACACGACGAGGGATTGGCCGCGTTGGCAGTCGCCGGCGGCGAAGACGCCTTTTTGATTGGTGGCGAAGTTGCCGTCCACCTGGATGTTGCCGCGGCCGTTGATGGTGAGCCCCAAGCCTTCGACGATGCCGGGGTGCTCGGGGTGCACGAAGCCCATCGCCAGCAGCACCAGATCCGCCGGGATCTCGAACTCACTGCCGGCGACGCGCTCGAACTTGCCGGCTTTGAATTCGACTTTGACGCAGTGTAGCTTGGTGATCTTGCCGTTCTCGCCGCTGACGCTCTCGGTCGAGACGCTCCAGTCGCGGGTGCCGCCCTCTTCGTGCGAAGACGACGTGCGCATCTTCAGCGGCCACAACGGCCACGGCGTGCTGCTGGCGCGCTCTTCGGGCGGGCGCGGCATGATTTCGAAGCTGGTCACGCTCTTGGCGCCCTGCCGGTGCGAGGTGCCGATGCAGTCGCTGCCGGTGTCGCCGCCGCCGATCACGACCACGTTCTTGCCGGTCGCCAAGATGGCGTCTTCGTCCGGCACCGCGTCGCCGGCGACGCGCCGGTTTTGCTGCGTCAGGAAATCCATCGCGAAATGGATGCCGGACAGCTCGCGGCCGGGCACCTCGAGGTCGCGCGGCTTGCGCGAGCCGATGCACAGCACGATGGCGTCGAAGTCGGCGCGCAGCTGGTCGGCGGTGATGGTGCGACCGATGTCGACGTTGGTGCGGAACACGACCCCTTCGGCCGTCATCTGCTGCACGCGCCGCTCCACCAGCGACTTTTCCATTTTGAAATCGGGGATGCCGTAGGTGAGCAGGCCCCCGATGCGATCGTCGCGCTCGAACAGCGTGACGCTGTGACCGGCGCGATTCAGCTGCTGCGCGGCGGCCATGCCGGCCGGGCCGGAGCCCACGACCGCGACCTTCTTACCGGTGCGCTGGCGTGGGGGCTGCGGCTTCACGAAGCCGTCCGCGAATGCGCGATCGGCGATCGAGCGCTCGATCAGCTTGATGCTGACCGGATCGTCGTTGATGCCCAGAACGCACGCGGCCTCGCAGGGCGCGGGACAAACGCGGCCGGTGAACTCGGGAAAGTTGTTGGTCGCGTGCAAGGCCTCGATGGCGCGCTGCGGATCGGTCCGGTAAACGTGATCGTTCCAGTCGGGGATCAAGTTGCCCAGCGGACAGCCCGTGTTGCAAAACGGAATGCCGCAATCCATGCAACGGGCGCCTTGCTTGACCAGCTCGTCTTGCACGACGGGGAGCTCGAACTCCCGATAGTCGCGCACGCGCTCGTCTGCAGGGCGCTTCGAAGGATCCTGACGCTCGAACTCCAAGAAACCGGTGACTTTGCCCACGATACTTCCAGTACTGAGGATTGACGATTGACGATTGAATGGCGGAGCGGCTCAGCCCCCGGCGATGACGCCTGACTTGGGCTCGGCCTGCATGGCGGGGAGCATCGAGGGCCGATCGGGACCCTTGTTCTTGAGTTGGGCCTCTTCCAGCACGCGCCGGTACTCGGTCGGGAAGACCTTGACCATGCGACGGACGGTGTTCTCCCAGTCGGCTAACAGCTCAGCCGCTTTGATGCTGCCCGTCCGCGCGCGGTGCTCTTCGATCAAGCCGGCCACGAACGCGGCGTCGTCGGGGCCGAGCTCTTCCAGCTCGATCATGCCCATGTTGCAGCGCTTCTCGAAGTCGCCGGTCTCGTCCAGCACGTAGGCGAAGCCGCCGCTCATGCCCGCGCCGAAGTTGCGGCCCGTACGGCCCAACACCAGTACCCGTCCGCCGGTCATGTACTCGCAGCCGTGGTCACCCACGCCTTCGACCACAGCCGTGGCACCGCTGTTGCGGACGGCAAAGCGCTCGCCCGCCTTGCCGTTCAAGAACGCCTTGCCCGAGGTGGCGCCGTACAGCGCGGTGTTGCCCAGGATGATGTTCTGATCCGAGCGGAAGGTGACGCCCTGCGGCGGCCGCACGCTCAGCACACCGCCCGACAGGCCCTTGCCAACGTAGTCGTTGGCGTCGCCTTCCAGGTTGAGCTCCATGCCGTTGGTGGCGAAGGCGCCGAAGCTTTGGCCAGCGGTGCCTTTGAACTCGAGCTTGATGGTGCCGTCGGGCAAGCCGTCCTTGCCGAAGCGCCGCGCCACCTCACCGGCCAACATGGCGCCGATGGTGCGGTCGACGTTGCGCACGTTCAGCGTGTGACGAACCGCCGTCTTGGCGGTCAACGCCGGCTGGCACAGCTCGATCAGCTTGTTGTCGATCGACTTGTCGAGTCCGTGGTCTTGCTCTTGGAGCTTGCACACACCCACGCCCGCCGCCGGAGTGATCGGCGTGAGCACGTCCGAGAAGTCGAGGCGCGACGCCTTCCAGTGGTCGGTCTTTCTGACCTGAATGCGCTCGCTGTGCCCGACCATCTCGCGGATGCTGCGGAAGCCCAGCGAAGCCATGATTTCGCGCGCTTCTTCGGCCACGTAGAACATGAAGCGAATGACGTGCTCGGGCTTGCCCTCGAACTTGGCGCGCAACACCGGATCTTGGGTGGCGATGCCGACCGGGCAGGTGTTGAGGTGGCATTTCCTCATCATGATGCAGCCGGAGGCGACCAAGGGCGCGGTGGCGAAGCCGAACTCTTCGGCCCCCAACAACGCTGCCAGCACGACGTCGCGGCCGGTGCGCATCTGGCCGTCGGTCTGCAAGATCACGCGGCTGCGGAGATCGTTCTTGACCAAGACCTGATGGGTCTCGGCCAAGCCCAGCTCCCAGGGGATGCCCGCGTGTTTGATGGAGGTGAGGGGAGACGCGCCCGTGCCGCCGTCGTGGCCGGCGATCAAGATCACGTCGGCGTGGGCCTTGGCGACGCCGGCGGCCACCGTGCCGACCCCCGCTTCCGCTACCAGCTTCACGCTGATGCGGGCCTTGGGGTTGGTCATCTTCAAATCGAAGATCAGCTGCGCCAAGTCTTCGATCGAGTAGATGTCGTGGTGCGGGGGCGGCGAGATCAACGTCACGCCCGGCGTGGAGTGACGGGTCTTGGCGATGATGGCGTCGACCTTGTGACCCGGCAGCTCGCCGCCTTCACCCGGCTTGGCACCCTGCGAGACCTTGATCTGCAGCTCGTCGGCGTTGACCAAGTAGTAGGTGGTGACGCCGAAACGCCCGGAGGCCACCTGCTTGATCGAGCTGCGGCGTAGATCCCCGTTGGCGTCGGGCACGTAGCGCTCGTCGCGCTCTCCGCCTTCACCGGTGTTGCTGCGACCGCCGATGCGGTTCATGGCAATCGCCAGGTTCTCGTGGGCCTCGCCGCTGATGGAGCCGAAGCTCATGGCGCCGGTGGCGAAGCGCTTGACGATGTCGACCGCCGACTCGACCTCTTCCAGCGGCACGGGCGCGCCGCCGGGAGCCAGCTCCCACAAGCCGCGCAGCGTGATGGGGCCGCCCGACTGGTCGTTGATGAGCTTGGAGTATTCCTTGTAGCTCTTCACGTCCTCCATGCGCACGGCGTGCTGCAGCTTGGACACGGTGTTCGGATCCCACAGGTGCCGCTCGCCCTGCGCGCGGAAGTGATACTGCCCGCCCAGATCGAGGTACGGCGTCGGCTCCGTCGCCTTGGGGTAAGCGAACTCGTGCCGCTGCCGCGACTCGTCGGCGATCACGTCCAAATCGATGCCGGAGATGCGGCTCGACGTATTGGTGAAGTAGCGATCGATGAGATCCGGCGACAGGCCGATGGCTTCGAAGATTTGCGCGCCCTGATAACTCTGCAGGGTGCTGATGCCCATCTTGCTCATCACCTTGAGCAGGCCCTTGTTGATGGCCTTGATGTACTTCTGCCGCGCCAGCTCGGCGTCTTTCAGCCCCGGCGCGCCGGCTTGGGCCATTTGGTGAATGGACTCGAAGGCCAGGTACGGATTGACGGCGCCCGCGCCGTAGCCAAAAAGCAGGCAGAAGTGGTGCACTTCGCGCGCTTCACCCGTCTCGACGATGATGCCGACCTTCATGCGCGTTCCGTTGCGCATCAGGTGGTTGTGCACGGCGCCAGTGGCTAGCAGGCTGGGCACGGGGGCCATGTGCTCGGTCGAGCCACGATCGCTCAAGATGAGCAGGCCGTGACCGTCCAGCACCGCGAGCGATGCCTGGCGGCACAGCTCGTCGAGCGCGGCCTTCATGCCTTCGCCGCCCTCGGCGACCGGGTAGAGCATGGGCAAGGTCGGCGGCGTGCGCACCGTGCTGAGCGGTGTCTCGCGCAGCTTGGCCAAGTCTTGATTGCTCAAGATCGGCGACGGCAGCTCGAGCATCTGAGCTTGGTCGGGCAGCTCGAACAAGATGTTGCCTTCGCCACCGATGTAAGCCTTGAGGCTCATCACCAGCTCCTCGCGGATCGGATCGATGGCGGGGTTGGTGACCTGGGCGAAATGCTGCTTGAAGTACGCGAACACCAGCTGCGGGCGATCGGACAGCACGGCCAGCGGCGTGTCGGTGCCCATCGAGCCGCGCGGCTCGTCGCCGGCGGCGGCCATCGGCCCCATCAAGACCCGTAGATCTTCTTGGGTGTAGCCGAACACCTTTTGCCGCTGCATGAGCGTGGTGTGCTCGCGCGCGGTGGCGGTGGGGGGCGACGCTTCGATGTCGCTGAGCGAGATCTTGTTCTCGCGGATCCATTTGCCGTACGACTTTTTGCGGCAAATCTCGTCCTTGATCTCCTGGTCTTCGACGATGCGACCCTTCTCGGTGTCGACCAGGAACATGCGGCCCGGCTCCAGCCGGCCCTTGCGCTCGATGTTCTCGGCCGGAAACTCCAGCACGCCGGTCTCGGACGCCAGCACCACGAGGCCGTCTTTCGTCTCCGTCCAACGCGCGGGGCGCAGGCCGTTGCGGTCCAACATGCCGCCGATGCGCTGGCCGTCGGTGAAGGCGAGGGCGGCGGGGCCGTCCCACGGCTCGACCAAGCACGAGTGGTACTCGTAGAAGGCCTTCTTGTGCTCGGGCATGGCTTCGTCGTTCTGCCAGGCCTCGGGCACGAGCATCATCATCACGTGCGGCAGGGAGCGGCCGGCCTGCAGCAACAGCTCGGCGGTGTTGTCGAGCATGGCCGAGTCGCTGCCACCGGGGGTGATGGTGGGCAGGATGTGGCGCACGTCTTCGCCGAAGACCTCGCCCTTGAACAGCTGCTCGCGCGCGCTCATCCAGGCGGCGTTGCCGCGCACGGTGTTGATTTCACCGTTGTGGGCCAAGGTGCGGAACGGCTGCGCCAGCTCCCAGGTGGGGAAGGTGTTGGTGCTGAAGCGCTGGTGCACCATGGCCAGCGCGCTGTGCATGTCCGGATCTTCCAGCTCTTGGTAGAAGCCGGCGAGCTGCTCGGCCAAGAGCAGCCCCTTGTAGATGATGGTCTTCGACGACAGGCTCGGCATGTAGAACGAGCCACGGCCGGCGATGTTGCTCTCGCGCACCGTGCGCTCGGCCCAGCGCCGAATCACGAACAGCTTGCGCTCGAAGGCTTGCTGGTCGTCCGAGGACGAGCCGATGAACACTTGGCGGATGACCGGCGCGCTGGCCTTCGCCATCGGTCCGAGGGCGGCCTCGTTGACGGTCACGTCACGCCAGCCGATCAAGCGTTGGCCGGTGCCGAAGATCTTGTCCTCGAGGATTTGCTGACAACGACGCCGGTCGTTGCGGTCACGGGGCAAGAACACCAAGCCCACGCCGTACTTGCCCGGCTCGGGCAGCTCGATGTCGGCCGACTCACAGGCGCGCTTGAAGAATTTGTGCGGTACCTGCAGCAAGATGCCGGCGCCGTCACCCGTCAGTGGATCGCAGCCGCAAGCGCCGCGATGCACGAGGTTCAGCAGAATATCGACGCCCTTCTTGACGATGTCGTGCGAGGCCTCGCCCTTGATGTTCGCAACGAAGCCGACGCCGCAGGCGTCGTGTTCATAGCGCGGGTCGTACAGTCCTTGGCGGGGCGGAAGCGGCATGGATCGTTGTTCGGCTTGTGGGGTGGGTGAAGGTGGTGGCGCCAGGGGTGTGGCGGGCGGAGGAGTATAAGGTGATCGGGAGCTTTGGTCAGGCGCCGCGGGCGCTAAGGCGCGTCTCGCACGGATTGACGCGACGCGCAAGCTGGAGGGGACCAGTACAGAGCTACGAGGCCATGCACAGCTTTCGCCGCGCGCTGGTTAGCACGTGGGGCGCGCGCTTCAACGTCCACGAGCGCGAGCCGAAACACAGCGGAAAAAACGCTGGCTTCGAAGCGCGACTAGTCCGAGCCGCCGTCGCTGAAATGACAGCTGGTGACGAAGCCGCAGTGCACTGCGCGACACGTGGCCTGGGGCACACGTGGCCAGTCGTCCTCGGCGCGCGCGGCCAAGAATGCCCGAGAAATGGCCGCTGGATCGGCCGCGTCGGGGCTGAGCCACTCAGGCTCCGCGGCATCACCCAGCAGGTGGAGCAAACCGACTTTCGGAACCTTGCCGAAGGCCTGCGCGACCACGCTCCGATACAGCGACAGCTGTGGCGCGTAGCGAGCGTGATCGCCGCCGCCGCCGCGGGTGCGTTTGTAGTCGATGACGTGCAAGCTGCCGTCCTCGAGCTCCACCAGCAGATCGAGCGTCGCCTTAATCACCAGGGCGGGACCGGCGCCGGCCGGCGCGGGCTCCGGCTCAGCCGCGCTCGGAACCGCCGCGAACAGGTCGAGCTGAGCCGGGTTCTTTTTTGCTGAGCGCGCCGGGGGTGCGAGGGTCACGGAGCGCGCGCCATTGCCTTGTAGCGTCACTGTGAGCGCCACCTCGCGCTCGACCTTGACTGCTTCGCGCTTCACGCGGGCCGCGTAGGGGCCGCTGAGAAAGCGCTCCAGGCCCTCGAGCGTCTTTTGGCCGACCTCGGTTTTGGCCGACAATCCGCCGTGAGCCAGCGCCTCCGCCAAAAAGGCTCGGTCAGGGGCTTCTCCCCAGCGATCGAGCGGCCACACCTCGAGCACGTGGTGAGCCGCAATGCCGGCCAGCCGTGGGTCGGCGTCGGCGTCACTCTTGGGGGTCTTGGCGCCGGGACCACGCCGCGGCTCGCTCAAGCCCTGCAGCTGCACGAGGCTGAAGCGTCTCGGGCAAATCTGAAAATCGCTGAGGGCGGTGACGCCGAGCACTACCGCCGTGCTGGCCGGGACGCGCGGTCGCGGCGGCGGATCTTGGCCGGGTGCGCTGCGGCCGAGGTCGAGCTTCGGCTCCGCCAGCAGCTGGCTCGTGGCTTGCTCGTTGAGGCCCACGATGCCGGCAAACGCTCCCTCGGCGTGCAGATCGAGCACGGTGCGGGCCAGCGAGCCCGCGCTGGCTCGGGCTGGCAACGCCAACACCAGCTCATGCTGGGCGCGGGTGAGCGCGACGTAGCTGAGACGCTGGCGCTCGGCGTGGGCGCGTGCGGTGGCGTCGTCCGAAAGCTCGGTTTGGGTATCGGTGATGATGGGGCCATCTTCGCCGGCCTGGCGAACCACCAGCAACGGCGCCCGTTGCGCGCGTCGCAAGATGCCGACCGGCGCCGACTGGGGGCGCTCGACCGCCTCGGCATCGGCCAAAATGACGGTCGGAAACGCCAGACCTTTGCTGCCGTGGATCGTGAGCAAACGCACGGCGTCGTCGTCGGCCGAGAACACGGCGGCCTCGGTTTCGTCGGTTTCTAACGCAATTTGCCGAGTGACGAAGCGAACGAAAGCGGCCAGGTTGCCGCCGTGGGTGGCCGCGATTTCTTGCAGCCGCCCCACGTTGGCCAGCCGCACCGCGCCGCGGGGCAAGAGCGAAAACACCGTGCGGAGCTCGAAGCGCTCCACGATGTCGTAAATGGCGTCTCGAGGCGAGACGCGGGGCGCGATCTGCAAGAACGCGCGCAGGCGTTGCTGGAGCAGGGCCGCCAGCGTGGCGTCTTCGCGACGCGAGAGCCGTCCGGGCTCCCAGTCGCCGATCGGCAAAAGGCCGCGCTTCGGATCGCTGAGCTCGACCAAAGCTTGGTCGGACAAGCCGCCGAGCGGGCTTCGCGCGATCACCGCCAGCGCGTGGCGGTCACGCGGGGCTTGGCTCAGCCGGAGGGCCGCGAACACGTCGCGCACCTCCGTCGTGCCGTACAGATCGCGACCGGAGACCACGTACGGAACGCCGAAATGGTCGAGCGCGAAGCCGAGCAGCGGCAGAGTCGCGCGGCGCCGGGCCAACACGGCCAAGCTGCCGAGGGGACGCCCTTCGCGGTGAGCGCGCACGCAATAGCCGGCAATCGCCAGCGCGTTGCGCATGGCACCTTGGGCCCGCGCCACCAGCGGCTCGGCGTCGGGAGTGAGGCCGTCGTCGACGAGCAGCGTCAACTTGCCGGGCGCGCCGTCCTTTCGGCTCTCCGGGATGCGCAGAGCTTCGGCCGGCGCATAGCGGATCTCGAAGCTGCGCTCGAGCCGCGGACAAAAATCGCGCGCGGAGATGATGTTGACGGCGTCGACGATGGCGGGGTCGGAGCGGTAGCTGTCGACCAGCGTCGATACGTCCGCGACCGCCGGGCTGTCTTCGGGTGGGGTGGCGCTGGGCGGAAGATCGAGCAACCGCGCCGCCGCGCTGCCGGCCAGCGCCGTGGACAGCTCGGCGAACACGGACACGTCGGCGCCGCGAAAGCCGTAAATCGACTGCTTGCGGTCGCCCACCACCACTAGCCCGCGCGGCATCAAGTCCACCGCCGCGGGCAGCGCGCCCGGAGCGCGCTTTTGATTCTGCTCGGGGCGCTCGCGCAAGAGCAGCAACAGCTCGCACTGCACGCGGCTCGTATCCTGGAATTCGTCGACCAGCAAAAGCTCGATGCGCGAGCCCGCGGCGCGCGCCACTTCGGGATGGTCGCGCAGACCGTCGCGCGTCAGCCGAAGCAAATCCCCGAAGCCCAGGCTGTGCTGCGCGACGTGCCGCTCGCGCAGGCGCTTTTGGATTTCGCTGATGACGAGCATGACGCCTTGCAGGCGCGCGTCGAGCGTGGGCCCTTCGACGATCAAGCGCACGATGGCGCGAGCGCGCTCGCTGTTGCTCTTGCCGCGTGTCCGCTCCAACAGCAATTTCAGCGCCTCCGAGCCAACCGCGTTACGGCCCTTCTTTTCGCCGGCCAGGGCCGCGAACGCCCGGCTCAGCTGATCGCCGTCGGACACGGGTCCAGAGCTCGAGCCGCCCAAGGCGTCGAGCACGGCGCGCGCGGGGGCGGCCCGCGGCGATTCGACGTCCGAAACCAGCTCGCGACACACTTCGTACAGCTGCTCCCGAACCCGGCGCGCGGCGGCGCCCTCGTCCCCGCGCTCGAGCGACGTGGCGTCCAGCCCTTCGTCGTCCAAGCGCGCCAGCAAGCCCAGCATCCAGCCGCGCAGGCGGTCGAGCCCGCCCGAGGCGTCGAGCAGCTGCTGCGCGCCCAGCGTGGGCAAACCGCTGCCGCCCAGCGCTTCGCTCAAGACCTCGTCGATGGCTTGCTCGGTGTCTTCGAGCGAGCGTTGCTCTTCGAGGATGGTGAACGAGGGCGCAATGTCGAGCTCCAGGCCATGCTCGCGCAAAATGCGCGCACACAAATTGTGCAGCGTGTCGATGGAAGCGTCGGGCAGCTCGTCGAGAGCGCGCGCCGCGCGTCGCGAAAGCTCGGCTCGCGACACTCCACGCTCGGCGGCCAGCGCCAACAGGCTCGAGCCGAGGCGTTTTTCTTGCTCGGCGGGGTCGGAGCCGGCGACACCGGCGAAGCGCTTCTCCAGCCGTTCGCGGATCTCGCGAGCCGCCGCGCGCGAAAACGTGGTCGCCACGATGCGCGTGGGTGACACCAAACCGGGCGCCCCCGACAAGCCCAAGCAATGCCCCAAATAAATGCTCGTCAGTAGCTCGGTTTTGCCCGTGCCGGCGCTGGCGGCCACCACCGCATTCCGGGCTAGCCCGGGGATCACGAGTCGTCCCCGCCTTCTTCGGGCGCGGGGGCGGACAGCGGCCGCCGGCACAGGTCGCGGCCGTCACAGCGCTCGCAGCGGCCGGGTCGCGAAGGCTCGGCGGGTATCAAGCCGCGTCGCAAGGCCTCCAGCTTACCGAGGGCGAAGCGCTCGCGGTCGATGAGCTCGGTGCCGTCGGGCGCGCCGCTGTAGATCTCTTTGGGCACCGGCACGCGGCGGCTCAGGCCAAGGTACAAGCTCTGTACCTCGCTCGTGCCCAGCTCGGCTGCGACCTTGCGCGCGTACAGCCAACCCTGCAGCGCGTGCTCGTCGTTGCGTGAGGGCGGCTGGCCCGACTTGTAGTCGATCACGCGAGCGCGCTGCCCGTCGCTCGAGACGTCGATGCGATCGATACGCCCCGAAAGCCGGTAGGGGCCGAGCTGCAACGGGGCCCAGGCTTCACCCTCGCCGAAGGCTTTTTCGGCCTCGCGAAAGGCATAGTCGCGGTGCTCCAGCGACCAGCGCACCAGGCTGCGCACGTCGCCGCGCGTGGTGCGCAGCGCCGCGCCGCGCAGGGCCGAGCCGGCGTGCTTCTCGAGCGCGCCGTCGGCGGCGGCCAGGGCCAAGGCGAGCAGCTCGTGATCGGGGCGCGTCAGCCCCGCAATCGCCGACAACGCCTCGGCCACGGCGGCGTGTATCAAGATGCCGCGCTCGCGCACACCCAGCGCGTCGGTCACGCCTTCGTCGCGGGTAGCGCGTAGCACGATCGCGGAAAATCCCAAAAACGCGCAGTCGGCGTAGCGCTCCAAGCGCGTGACGGGCAGCGGTGGCAGCTCCGGCGAAATCCACGCCGAGAGCTCCGACACCTGACCCGTCCACGCCGAACGCGCGCCCTGCCCGAAAAAGAACGCATGGCGACAGAGCTCGGCCTCCACCCGCAAGCTGATGCCTTCGTTGACGGCGGGCAGGGGGCGAATGCGCCGCGCCCCCGGCGCCAGCGGCGACCCCGGCTCGTTGTGAGCGGCGACGCCGGTCGCGTGCGCCAATGCCTCTACGAAGCGGCTTTCGCGAGTGTCGCTGCTGCCGTCGCTGGTGGACCAAACCAGCTCCGTCTCGGCGGCGCTGGCCAAGAGCGCGTTCAGCGCGGTCAAGGTGGCGGCTTCTTCGTCGCGCGCGCTGGGGGGCCGCTGAAAGCGGGGTAGAGCTTCGCACAGCTCGGCGCCCAGCCACAGCGACGCCGCAGACGCCCCCATCTGGCTGAAACAAGCGGTAGAAGCTCGACATACCACCGCCAAGTCGAGCGGCAGCCCCGCGACCTCCAGCGGGCGCGCGATCGCGATGGCGGCCGCGCGCGCGGCGCCGCGCGACTGGTTCACGCCTTCCATCGCTCGCAGCAGCTCCGCCGAAAGCTCGCGCGGGCTCACCGGTACGTCCGACAGGCCCAGCCGCTCGGCGGCTTCCACCAAACGCGCCAAAGCTTGCGCCAGCGTCGCACTCCCGCGCGCGTCGTCGGACAGCGCGGTGAGCAAGCCGGGGGCGCCCGCGTCGCGTGCGTCGAGCGCCAAGCGCAGGGTGGCAGGCGACAGCTGCAGCAGCCCCAAGCCTTCGAGCAGAGCCGAGAAATCGCGCACCAGCGTCGCTCGAGTCTGGGCGAAGCCCAAGCCACGCAAGTCTTGGAGCACGCGCTCCAGCGCGAGCAGCGCCGCGGCGCCGGCGGGGCTGGGACGTTGCTCGGCCAGGCGCTTGGCGTGGGCCAATAGCAGCGTGCCGTCCTTGTCGAAGCCGACGGGCGTGCGGGCCAAAAGCTCGCGCAGGGTGTGCAGCGCGGCGCGCCCGCCGTCGCCGAACCAGCGATCGGGCCGCAACCCGGGCGCAGCCAACACGTCGAGCAGCGCGTCGCGCCGAATCGGCCCGCCCACGAGGCGCAGTAGCTCGAGCGCGGCGTGCACGTTCGGGCCCGCAACCGGCGGTCGCCCGCGCGGCTCGCTGAACGGCAGCTTGGCCGACCACAGCGCCGAGCGCAGCTCTTCCAGAAACGCCTCCGAAAGATCGAGCGGCACGATCGCGATGCGGTCGAGGCGCCCGCCCGCGGCCAGCTTTTCCTGCACCGCGCGCACGACTGCACAGGCTTCGCTGGCCATGTTCGGCGTGCGCGTCAGGCGTAGCCGCAAGCGGCTCGCGGGCACTTCGTCGTCGCGCAGCATGCTCGGGGCGTCGTTGTGCTCGGCCCAGCGCGCTTCCAAGCGCGCCTGCTCGTTGTCGACCGCTCGCCGCGATTCGTCGCCGCTCACCCCCGGAAAACGCAAGCTGACGCCGCCGCCACGCTGTCGCAGCTCGCCGTGCAGCCGTTCCAGCAGGGTGAGCTCACCCGCGCCCAGCCGCGCCCAACCCACGACCAAGAGCTCGGTCACCCCCGGCAGGCAATCGGGGCCTACGCCGCTGCTGGCCAGCCAGGCGTCGCCGCGCTCATCGCGCAGCTGGGCTTGCGATAGCGCCCGATCGGCACGCTCGAGCGTTTGGGCAAACAGGCGGGCGCGCTTTCCGGGCAGCTGCTGCAGCTGGGCCGCCCCGACCCCAATCTTGCGCAGCGCTCCCAGCCCCGCGTCGAGCAACTCGGCCAGGTCCGGCTTGGGCGTCACCGTCTCGGCGATCAGCCGCGTCACCTCGGGGCCGGCGCGCTCTCGCCCGGCCGCCGCTGCGTCGGCCAGCTCCTGCACCAGCTGGCGCAACGTCTTGGCCGTGTGACCCTCACGCGCCAGTGCTTCGACCTGTCGCTCACTGGGCACGAGATGCAGCCGCACGGCCCTCGGGCTACCGGCTCAACGCCACCCGGTCAAGCGCGCCCAGCCAAACAATGACCGCCCGCGGCAGTTGCCAAGACGGGCCGGACAAGGCCCTCGCAGCTGGGAGGACTCCTCTCGTCTGGGGGCTGCCAAGCTGCGGCCTGAATTGCAGAAGCTTCCGTTGCGGCGCGAGGCCACTTCGCAAGAGCGACATCTCACGGAGTCGCTGAGGGCGCCGCAAAAGCGACAGAACAGCAGCATGGACCCTCAATCGCCCCGCCGGACCCTCAATCGCCTCGCCGGACCCCCATCGCCCCGCCGGACGCCTGTCGCCCGGATTCTGCCGCGCCGATCCGCGATGCGAGAATCAGGTGATATCACCCAATAATCAGGTGATATCACCTGATATCAGAATCGAGGACTGGCGCGGCGGACGAGAGGGGCGGACGCAGGTTGATGCTCTTTTGCACGAGGGCTCGTCGCGTGTGCAGCATCCCACCGCAGGACCGGCTCCATGCCTTCGCCGCACTCGCCAAACCGCGCCGATCCGCGATGCGAGAATCAGGTGATATCACCCAATAATCAGGTGATATCACCTGATATCAGAATCGAGGACTGGCGCGGCGGGGGAGAGGCTCGGGTTTTCAGCCCCGACGAAACCGGCCGCTTAGGAGTCTTCTAGGATGGTGGGACGGAAATTGAAGGGCGGGGCTGCAGCCAAGAGTCGGCAGAGCCGCCGGCTCGATTCGGCTCAGCTGCCGGCGGCGCGCTTGAGGGCTTCGCCCTTCATGCCGGACACGGCCTTGAAGGCGGCGCTGCGCGCTTCGTTCGAAAGCAGGGAGTCGGGAACGGGAAGCTTGGGCACCACCAAGAACTCCAGCTGCAGCTCGGTGCTGTTGTCGGCGGTGCGGCGCATCTTCCACTTGGCGCTGAGCTTGTCGACGTTGCCCTTCAGCATGTGGCCGACCACCACCTCGGTGTCGCCGACCTTTTGTGGCGCGTCGAAGCGGATGATTGCCCAGATCTTCGCGGCGCCTTTGAGGATGGGTACCTCCAGGTAGAGGTCCGTTTTGTCGCCGGTCTTGCCGACGACATGGCTGGCCCATTTGCGCTGTGGGTTCTTGCCCTTGTCGGGATCGAAGTAGTGAGCGTAGTGCTCGAAGTCGAGTACCACCGATTTCACGAGCTCCGGCGACGCGGTGACGACCGTGCGCGCGCCGCCTGCCGGTCGGTTGCTCTCGGGCAACTTGCAGTCGTAGCGCGTGACGTCCGTCGGCGAGCTGGCGAGCGCGCTGCCGGAGGTGAGGGCGAGCAAGGCGACGAACGAGAGGACGCGGGAGGTTTTCATTGGCGCAACCTGGAAGACTGCAGGGAGCATGCCTGGCGATTGTGACGAGACCGAGACTCTACAGCCTTTGTACAACCTACGAAATAGGCCTAGGTTTGCTTCCTGGGTGGGTGTTTCGCAGCTCTACGGGGCGCCGGTGACATGGGTCTCCGCCCGGGAGAGCGCAAGCGGTGTCAGGGTGTCGCAAATCGACGACACCGCCCCGTTCACGCGGCGGATCGCGCCGTTGTGCTCGGGGCGGAATTAGTCAGTCGATGGGGGCCATCGTGCAGCTGCCCGAAAACTGCACACCCTTGTCCATGAATACCTCCGGCGCCTGGAGCGTCCCGGAGACCTTGGCCGGCACATAAAGCTCGATCGAGCGGCGGGCGCGCACGTTGCCGCTGACGTTCCCGCCTTTGATGATCACGGTGCCGGCGGTGATTTCGGCTTCGACATCGGCCCCGTCGCCGACGATCAGAGTGTCGTCACTGCTGATTTCGCCGCGGAAGCTGCCGTCGATGCGCACCCGCCCGTCGAAGGACAGCTTCCCTTCGAAATGAGTGCCGCGGCCCAAAAGGGCGGTGATCTCGGTGGCGGGGAGGGCGCTGGTCATTGGCGGGCGCATGCTAGCGCGGGCCAGCCGTCCGCGACAGCAGGACCCCAAAAGGGCCGCGGTGAGGCCTGCCACGCCCGAGCGACAGCGTGGTAGCGTCCTAGCCCGGTGACGGTTCCGTCTTCGTCCGCCTCATGGGCGCGCAAGTTTTGCTCGTCGCGCAAGCTCTTCCGGCTGCTGTTTCCCGTGGCGATTGCCCTGTTTTCCAGTCCTGCTGGCGCACAGACCGCAGCCGAGGGCGACCGTGTGGCCGCCCCGCCCAGCGATCCCGAGCTGGAAAACCTCCCCGCCTATCACCACAGCATCTTTGCTTGGGAGCACGCGGTCACGGCGCAGACTCTCGGCGTCGGTGACACGCCCCAGTCGTCGAACCCGACCTACGACATGGGGTTCAGCGCCAAGACTCGCTACTACCTGCTCGACGACACACCGCGCGGAAAGCACTTCAGCCTGCGGCTCGATGCCGGGCTCTACCGCGAGTTCACGAACAACGACACCACCACGAAGCGCGGCGAATGGAGCTTGAGCGACTTCGAGCTGGCGTCCGTCTACGCCCAACGGTTTCGTGGTCCAGCCGACACCGACGGCACGCTGTGGGAAGTGCGGCCGCTCACGCTCACGTTGCCCACCTCCAAGCTCAGCTTCGACTCCGGCCGCTTTTTCGCGCCGGGCGTAGCGGTGGGCCTCATCAACGTCGCGCCGCTGTTGCGCGGCAAGGTGCAGCCGGAGATCACGTCACTCGTGCGCTTGGCGGTCGCGTACAAACGTTGGTTTGCGCGCGCTACGGTGCCCACCAACGAATCGCTGGAGCGAGTGCGGCTCACCCCCGACGGTCGGTCGCTGCCCGGCGACTCGCTGTCCGGCTCTTCGCTAGTGCGCGACGAGCTGGAGCTCAGCCTGCGCTTGCGCTTGGACTTCGGTCAAAACGTGTACTGGACGACCGATTTTGCCGTGGCGCCCGCCTGGAAGTACCACGTACAGAACGACGTCCGCTTGTGCGGCGTGGTGCTGACGGGTTGCACCGACGTCATGGTGTCGCCCGACGACAGCCGCTACGTGGTGCAGACGCAATTCAACACCGAGGTCTCGGTGCGCATCGCCAAAGGCTTCTCGGTGGAGCTGGGCTACGGCAACGCCGCCGGCCAGCTCGGTGCGGACGGTCGTCGGCGCGGTTTTTTTTACAGCCCGGCCGCGGCGTTTTTGGCTTCCGTGAGCTTCATGCCGCATGAGCTTGCGACCTCCCAAAAGGCGATCGCCAAGCGTGATTCGACGCCGCCGTCGCTGTGAGCCGCGTCGCAGCTCCCGTTTGCTCGGGCTAGCGGCGGGCACGCTGGTCGGCTTGCTGGGCGCGCGCGCCCGCGCGGAGGTGCCGCAAGCCCCCAGTCCGCACGGCCGCGAGTTTCGCGTCGATTTTTCGGCGCGCCACCTGGACGTCGACGCCGAGCTCGGAGAGCTGCAGTTGTCCGGGGACGCGCTCGTTACCGTCGGTCGCTACCGCTTGGGGGGCGAACGAGTACGGCTCAAGCGCGGCCCGCGCGGTATTGGCGTGGAGGGCGGCGGCGACATCGCTTTTTGCAGCTGCGACGCGCCGCCCGTCACCCTCGGTTACAGCTCGGTAACCATCGCGCCGCCCAGCGACGTGTTGATCAAGCACGCGGTGCTGCGCGCGGGCGGCGTACCGATCTTTTGGCTGCCCTATTTGTGGCTGCGCTCGCCCGATCGGGTGGGGCTCATTTTCCCGAGCGTCGAGTGGCGCGGTGAAGACGGTCTCTTGATCGGCAGTGGCCTACACGTGCCGTTCGCTGCCAACCAGGGACGCCCGGCCGCGCGCGCCCTGGATATCGGCGCGTTCGGCTACGTCAACGGCGGCGCGCGCGTGGAAGCGCGGTTGTTCACGCCGCAATCCAGCTCGTTCGTGCGCTGGGACCACCGTGACGGCACCGCCCTCAGCATCGACGCCCACGCGGCCTCGCTGGAGCAGACGGGGGCGCTCTGGGCTTACGACGCGGACGCTTCGCTCGGCGCGCGCGGACGCCGCGCACTGTCCTCGCTGGAGGCGGCGGCGCGCCGCTACGACCACGCCCGGCTCGGCGTGGCCAGCAGCGGCAAGGCGCTGTTCGCGTTCGGCGCGGCCGCCGATGCCGAGCGCGGTGCGTGGCTGTCGGATCCGCTGAATCTGGGTCCGTTCGCCTTCTTGTCCACCGGGGGCGCGTTGGGTAACGCCACCAGCTACGCGCTGGACATCGGCGGCATGACGGGACTGCGAGCCGGGGAGGGCCGAACCGACAACGCCGAAACTCGCGGCGTCGAGCGCGGTAGCCTTGAATCCGCCGTGACGCTCGGTCCCGCGCTGGCGCGCGTGGGCGCGTTCGAGCAGAGCGAGCTCTTGTCGGCGCCCGCCCAGGCTTTGTCGCGTTTGCGGGCCGGGGCTGGCCTTTCGCTCTCGCTACCGCTGCTACGACGTTTTGCCAGCGTGAGTCATTTGGTGGCGCCCGAGCTGCTGGGCCGCGTGGAACGGCAGTACTGGGACGGCACCGGCCAGAGTCGTCTCAGCACGACCGCGGGCGTCACGAGCGCGCTCGGTGCGGGCGCTCGCGCCCCGGCGGCCCGCGTGCGGTTGGCAGCCGGTCTGGCGGGGGAGCCGGACGAGCTCGAGCCGACGACCGAAGCCGTGGTGGCCAGCGACGCGCGTCTCTTCGGTCTGCGCCTCGCCGGGGTGGCTCAGCCGCGCGCCCGCAGCGCGGAAGCCACCGCCCGGTTGCGGCTGGGCGCCCGTGGCGGCACGGTGCTCACCGGCTACGCCGAAGCCCGCACCGCTCGCGCGCCTTCGACGACCGCCGCCGACGCTCAGGGCGACGTGCTGCCCAGCTTCCACGAGCTGGGCGCCTATGACCGCGAGGGCCTGACCACCGGCGCCGAGCTGACCTTGGCCGTCGCCTCCGTGCTCCAGCTGGGGGGTGGGGTGGACGTCGACCCGCTCAGCGAGGACCTGCTCGCCGTGCGCTCTTTTGCTCGCTACCGGCACGCCTGTGGCTGCATCGCGCTCTCGGCTTTCGGCAGCCAGCGGCGCGGCCGGGACGGCTTCGATGCGGGCCTTGCCCTGGATTTAATGCCCTGACCGCGCCTTGGTTGCGGGTTTCGGCGGGGGACTGTTACCCTGATGGGCCGTGCCGGACAGCGATCCCCCGCGCTCCCAGCCAGTCGGCTCGCAAAAGCTCAAGGGCTCCACCATCGTGGTGGCCGACGACGATCGCCTCACGCGCGAAATCCTGGCCGAGACCCTGCGCGCTCACGGCTTCACCGTCGAAGCGGTGGCCGACGGCCAGGCCGCGGTGGAGCGGGTTGCGCGCGGCGGCGTCGACCTGGTGCTGCTCGACGTGCTCATGCCACGGCTGTCCGGTCTCGAGGCGTGTCGGCTCTTGAAGGGCATGACCCAGGACAGCTTCTTGCCCGTCCTCTTGGTCACGGTGAAGACCGACACCGCCAGCCGCGTGGAAGGCTTGAAGATCGGCGCCGACGACTACGTTTCCAAGCCGTTCGACGAGCGCGAGCTGACCGCGCGCGTCGAGGCCATGCTGCGCATCAAGCGCCTGCACGACCACGTCGTGGAAGCTCGCGCCAAGCTGGAGCAGCTGAGCGTGCACGACACGCTGACCTCGCTCTACAACTACCGTTATTTGCACACGCGCCTGACGGAAGAGTTCAAGCGCGCCGAGCGCTACCACGACCCCTTGGCGTGCATCATCATCGACGTCGACCGGCTGCAATCGCACAACGAGGCTCAGGGGCGCGGCCTGGGCGATGCCATCCTGAAATTCGTGGCCGACGCCATCCGCCGCAGCGTGCGTGAGGTGGACGTGGTGGCTCGCTTCGGCGGAGACGAGTTCTTGGTCGTGCTGCCCAGCACGCACTTTGCCGGCTCCGTCACCGTCGCCGAGCGCATTTTTCGCGACGTCGTGGAGCGCCCCTTCACCATGGAATCGGGCCGCAGCACGCGCGTCTCGCTGTCGATGGGGGTGGCCCTATATCCGTCGCGTGACGTGCGCACCAAGGACGCCTTGCTGCGGGCGGCCGATAGCGCGCTCTCCACGGCCAAGCGCGAAGGGGGCGGGCGCATCTGCGTCTTCCAACAACAGAACCAGATGTACACCCCGGTCACCAGCGATAGCCGCGGCTCCAATCGCCCGCCTCGACCCCGCTCCGATCGCCCGGCCGCGCCCCAAGACCGCCCCACCGGGCGAGCCGACGGTCGCACTTCCGATCGTCCCCCCCGTCGAGGTACTCCGTGAGCCTGTCCGCGTCGCGCTCGGGGGAGCTCACCGCGGTCAAAGTCGATGTTGGGCCGCCGCGGGTGCTGGTGGTCGACGATGAACCGACCTTGCGTCGCAGCTTGTCGCGCCTGCTGCAGAGCCGCGGCTGCTCGGTCATCACCGCCGACGACGGCGAGCAAGCCATGAATTTGCTCGAGCGCGAACAAATCGACGTCGCGCTAGTGGACTTGATGATGCCCAAGGTCGGCGGGCTCGAGCTGCTGGAGCACGTGCGTGACAAGCACGATGGCGTCGAGGTCGTGATGATGACGGCATTCGGCGACGTCGAGACGGCGGTCAAAGCCGTGCGGGCCGGCGCGTACCACTTTCTCACCAAGCCGTTTCGCTCCAACGACGAGGTCGTGCTCACCGTCACCAAAGCCGCCGAGCGCCGTCGCCTGGTGGACCGCGCCGCCGCCCTCGAAGAACGGCTGCTGCAGATCGAAAAATTCGGTGAGCTGATCGGCAACTCGCCCACGATGCAAGAGGTGTATCGCCTCGCGGTCGGGGTCGCGCCCACCTCTTCCACCGTGCTCATCCTGGGCGAGTCCGGCACCGGCAAAGAGCTCACTGCGCGCGCCATCCACCAGCATTCGCCGCGCATGGCGCAGCCGTTCGTGGCCGTGAATTGCTCGGCAATTCCCGTCGATTTGGTGGAGAGCGAGCTGTTCGGGCACGTGCGGGGCGCCTTCACCGGCGCTACCGCCACGCGCGCCGGCCTGTTCGAGACCGCCGATCGCGGCACGCTCTTTCTGGACGAGGTCGGCGACTTACCACCCTTGGCCCAAGTCAAGCTGCTGCGCGCTCTGCAAGAGGGCGAGGTCAAGCGGGTCGGCTCGAACGAAACCAAGACCGTCGACGTGCGGGTGGTGGCGGCGACGAACGTCGACTTGACCAGTCGCATCACCGCCGGGAAATTTCGCGAAGATTTGTATTACCGTCTGAACGTGGTGCCCATCTCGCTGCCAGCGCTGCGCGAGCGGCGCGAGGACATTCCGCTGCTCGCCTTCCATTTTCTGAAGAAGTACGCGGCGCGCAGCAACAGCCAAGTCACCAAGATTTCGAACGAGGCCATGCGGCTTTTGCAGGCCCAACCCTGGAAGGGCAACGTGCGTGAGCTCGAGAACGCCATCGAGCACGCCATCGTCTTTTGCAAGGACGAGACCCTCCAGCCGGGCGACCTGCCGTTCGCGCGCGGGCGCAACGGCGGCTACCACGAGGCCGGAAATTCGCCCGTCTTGATGCTGGAAGGCCTGGATTTACCCTACCGGGACGCCAAAGATCAGGCGCTCACCGCCTTCGAGCACGCCTATTTTTCGGCACTTTTGCAACAAACGGGCGGCAACGTCTCGGAGGCGGCACGCAAGGCCGGCCTGGACCGATCGAATTTTAGACGCGCGGTGAAGCGTGCGGGGTTAAAAACCCGAGACGACGACTGAGCCGATGTCCTGTCTTGCGCGTTCCCAACGGCGCCCCTGGGTGAGGGCGCTCTTCTGCTTGTGCATCTCGGGCATTGCTCGTGCTCAGGTCCCCGCCGCCGTTCCCGAGGCGGCGGCCGCGGCGCCGAGCAAGCCCGCGCCTTCCAGCAGCGAGCCCGCGTCCGGCACCGCCGAGGCCGGCTTCGACCCGTTGCCGCGTCCGCTCGCTTCTACGGGCGCGAGCGGCTACTCGCTGGAGCGATGCATCGCGCTCACGCTGCGCAACTACCCGCGCATTCACGAGGCGCGGGCGAGGCTGGGTTATCGCCGCGAGCAGCAGATTCAGTCTTGGTCTCAGCCGTACAGCGAGTTCAACGTCACCGGCGGCTTGGCGCTGGCGCCGGAAGTACGCGGCACGCCCGTGTACAGCCCCGACACCGACAAAGCGCTCAGCAACAACATGGGCATTGGCTGGAGCATCGGCCTCGAAGGCGTGGTCCCGCTGTACACCTTCGGCAAGATCACCAACTTGTGGGACGCTTCGGCGGCGCAGGTCAAAGTCGCCGAGCAAGACGTCGCCAAAGAGAAGAACAACATCACGCTCGACGTGCGGCGGGCCTACTACGGCGTGCAGCTGGCGCGCGACGCCATCGCGCTCATGCGCGAGGCTGAAGCGCGCGTCGACAAGTACCTCGGTACCCTCGAAAAGAAGGTAAAATCCGGCGACGGCGACGAAGTGGCGCTGTACAAGCTGCGCATCAGCCGAGCCGATTTGACCGCTCGCCACAGCGAGGCGCGCCAAAAAGAAGCGGTCGCGTTGGCCAGCCTCAAGTTCTTGACCGGCGTCCAGGGTGACCTACCGTTGCCCGATCAGCCGCTCACGCGGGTGCGGCGCGCCTTGAGCCCCCTTGCCACCTACTTGAACGCGGCGCGGCTGCATCGGCCGGAAATCAACATGGCGCGAGCCGGCTTGTTGGCGCGCGAGGCGCAGGTCCGCCTCGAGCAAGCGCGCTACTATCCGGACATCGGGCTCGGCTTGAGCGCGCGCTGGGCCAAAGCGCCCGGCATCACCGATCAGACCAATCCCTTCGTGCGCGACACCATCAACGTGCTGTCGTACGGGGCGGCGCTGGTCCTCAAGTACAAGCTCGACTTCATGCCCACGTCGGCGCGCGTCGCGCAGGCCCAGGCCCAGCTCGAAGAGCTGCGCGCCACCGAACGCTACGCGTTGGGCGGCGTTGCGGTCGAGGTGGAGACGGCGTACCGCGAGGCCGAAGACGCCGAGCGTCGCCTGGACGCTTATTCGGAAGCGGCCGGCTACGCCAAAAAATGGCTGATTTTGGTGCAGCAAGGCATCGACGTCGGCACCAACGACGAAGAAGACATCGTGGACCCCGCCAAAGAATGGGCCCTCAAGCGCTTTGCCGTCATGTCCGCCACCTTCGACTACAACGTCGCGCTCGGAAAACTGGCGCAAGCCACCGGCTGGGAAAATCCAGCTAGTCGCTGAAGGAACGATTCTTCACCGCAGGGGCTGCCAATCCGCAGCCTGAATCGCAGAAGCTTCCGTAGCGGCGCAAGGCCACCTCGCACGATCGAGATTTTTTCACAGGGAGGACGGGAGGACGGGAGGGGGAGAACGCATTTTTGTTTTTGGATGACCAAAACCAAAGATATTTCCCTCGAGAGAAAGTTGGAGGGTCGGGCCCGCGACGCTGCTGCAGACTCGCGGGCGGCAGCGCGTAACCCCAAATTCTCGCCTCTGTTTCGCCCTCCCGTCCTGCCGTCCTCCCTGTGAATCCGAAGGTTCTCGACACGACGCGTCAGTACAACCGCAGCCCGAAGAGGTCACGCACGGTGGCCTTGCGACGCCACGGTAGTTTCTGCGAGGGATCTGCGGCGCGGCAGCCCAAGACTTGTTGAATCCTCGGCTGCAGCCCGAACCGCAGAAGGCAGAACGCCCTCAGTCGTCGCCTGCCGCCGCGTCGTCTTCGGAGTCGTCGTCTTCGTCGTCGGAACCTGACGATTCGCTGCCGAGGTCGCTGAGATCGTCGATGTCGTGGGCGGCGGTGCGCGAAGCCAGCGTGGGCGTGGCGGGCACCGCGCCTGCGTCGGCGGGCGGAGTGCTGCTCGGGTGGGCGGCGTCGTACTCGTCGAAACGCTTCTCGATGCTCAAGAGCGCGTTGATGATGGAGTCGTTGGCCATCTGCAAAATGATTGGCAGCTGACCCTTGAGCGCCTCGTAGTAACGCTGACGCTCGGTGGAGTGGATGATCGCCGGCGGGTAGCCGGCGCGCATCAACAGCGCGTTCATGAGCAGACGCGACACCTTGCCGCTGTCGTTCGGGAAGGGAAACACGCGCACCAGATCGTAGTGAACGCGAGAGGCGATGCGGATCGGGCTCTTCAGCTTCTTGGGCTCGGGCCCGTTCAGCCAGTCGATCACCTGACGCACGCGGTAGGCGATCTTGTCGGGCGCCGCGTACTCGTGGAAGTACAAGCGGTGCTGGGGGATGTCTTTGCGGTACTTGACCGACTTCACGTCACCCTCGTCGGGGTGGAGAATGACGTACAGCTTCTTGATCGTGTCGACGGTGATGGGGATGCGTTTGCGCTCCGCCAGCTCGCGCACGTATTCGATGGCTTGTCGGTGACGGCGGATCTCTTCGCACACCGGCTGCATGCCGTCGGGCACGCTGCCGACCGAGGGATCGGTGGCGGTCTTCAGCTCTTGGTAGGTGTAGACGACGCCTTCCAGCGCGCTGTCGTGATAGACCCACGACATATCGAAGCTCTCGCGGTATTCGCGACGAAACTCCGGATCTACCGTGTTGAGCCGCGCCAAGATCTTCGCGTAGCGCTCCTCGATTGGCAGTGACGGCGCCACCGGCGGCGGGGGAGGGGCGACGGCGCGGACGGGCTCGGGCTCGGGCGGAATTTGCCCGGGCTCCAGCGAACGCACGCCGACCAGCTTTTGCTGGCCGCTCGGCGTGTCCAAACGACGGGTGGTGCCGGACTGATTCGGAATCGCGTCGGGGCGATAGACGCGCGCGTTGGCGCCGCGGCTCAGATCGCGGGCGGCGCGCTTGGAGGCGCGAGCCACTTTGCCTTCGAGGGCGCGGCGGGCAGCTTCTTTTTCGGCGCGAATGCGCTCGCGCTCGGCTTCTTTCGCGCGGCGGTAGGCTTCGCGCTCGGCTTGGAGCTTGGCGCGCTCCTCTTCTTTCACCTTGCGGGCGGCTTCGCGCTCGGCCTCTTTTTCGGCGCGAATGCGCTCACGCTCTTCGTCTTTTTCGCGCTTCTTGCGGTCGCGCTCGGCGGCTCGCTCTTTTTCTTTGGCGACGCGAGCGGCTTCGCGCTCTTTTTCTTGGCGCGCCTTTTCGGCTTCGCGCTCTTTCTTCAGGCGCGCGGCCTCGCGCTCTTTTTCTTTCTTTTCGCGCTCTTTGGCCTTGGCGGCGACGGCGGCCTCGCGCTCTTTTTCTTTCTTTTCGCGCTCTTTGGCCTTGGCCTTTTCAGCGGCTTCGCGTTCTTTTTCGCGCCGCGCCGCCTCTTTCGCCTTTTCGGCGGCCTTGCGCTCGGCCTCTTTGGCCTTTTGCAGCTTGGCCTTTTCGGCGGCTTGCAGCTTCTTTAGCTTCGCCTTGTCAACGGGTGCGGCTTTGGCTTTGCCCTTGGCGGCGGGCTTGACCTTAGCTTTGCCTTTGGCAGGCCCCTTGGCCGGAGTCGGGCGCGCGCTCGGCTTCTTCAGCTTGCCCTTCGATTTCTGCGGCTTGGCTTGCGCCTTTCGCTTGGCAGGTTGGGCTTTAGAGCTCTTTTTGCCCGTTTTCTTGGGGCGCGATTTGGATCGAAGCGACATTTCCAGCCGAAAAATTGACGGACCCGCCCGCCCGGGGCTGCGCTCAGGCACAAACCTCTACACGTCCGGGCGCGCCTGCGACCCGAGACGGGCTGTGGGCGGCGGGACCGGGGTCCCTGGGCATTAAGCCCTGCGCAACCTAGTCGCGCGCCACGCAACGAGTCAAGCCGGACATGAGCCGGGTCGGCCGCTCAGACTGAAAACGGCTGGATGGCCTGGCGCGGCTGACTCGTCGGTGGTCGAGGACGAGCGCGTCCTGGTGATCGCTGCTCGCGGCGCTTCGATCTCGGCTGGAGTCAGCACGCCGCCGCTGGGCCACTGGCAGTTTCTGCAATCGGGCTACGTCTAAGGAGTCATCACAATCTCGGGCTGCCGCGCCGCAGATCCCTTGCAGAAACTCCCGTAGCGTCGCAAGGCCACCCCGCGCGAGTGCTTCGGGCTGCTACCCAACTGAGGGGTCTTATCGGGAACCTCCGAGATTTTCACAGGAAGGGCAGAAGGGCAGAAGGGCAAGAAGGCGAGAGACGAGAACGCATTTTTGTTTTTGGAGGACCAAAACCAAAAATATTTCCCTCGAAGCCAAGAAGGTCACCGGTCCGCCCGATCACAAGGGGCCGCCGGCGGCAGCGCGAACCCCAAGTCCCCTTTGCTCGCCCTTCTACCCTTCTGCCCTTCCTGTGAAAAAATCTCGATCGTGCGAGGTGGCCTTTCGCCGTTACGGAAGCTTCTGCGATTCAGGCTGCGGATTGGCAGCCCAAGATGTGTGAAATCCTTGGGGGCTGGCGCTGCGGGAGCCACCGGCGAGCGAGGGTCGGGGACCGCTACTTCGAAAAGTAGTTGGGGAAGATCTCGCTGTTTACGAGCGGGGCGGCTCTTTGGGTGAGGATTTCGACCCCGTCGAGCGTGACCAGCACCGTGTGCTCGAATTGGGCGGAAAGAGAGCCGTCTTTGGTGACGGCGGTCCAATCGTCGTCGAGCACTTCGACCTCGTACTCGCCGATGTTGATCATCGGCTCGATGGTGAAAGTCATCCCGACCTTGAGGCGGTTGCCCTTGCCCCACTCGCCGTAGTGCTTTACCTGCGGCTCGTCGTGGAACTTGCGGCCGATGCCGTGACCCACGAAATCGCGCACGACCGAGCAGCCTTGGCCCTCGGCGAACTCCTGAATGGCGGCGCCAATGTCTCCCAGGCGGGCGCCCGGTTTGACCTGCGCAATGCCGAGCTCCAGCGAGCGGCGGGCGACCTCGACCACCTTCTTGGCGTCGGCGCTGGGCTCACCAATGTAGAACGTGGCCGAGGTGTCGCCGTGGAAGCCCTTGTACAGGTGGGTGACGTCCACGTTGATGATGTCACCGTCCTTCAGCACGCGGTTCGGGCTGGGGATGCCGTGGCACACGACCTCGTTGATCGAGGTGCACACGCTTTTGGGGAAACCGCGGTAATTCAGGGGGGCGGGACGAGCGCCGAGCCGGAGCGTGTCGGCATGGACGAAATCGTTGATCTCTTGAGTGGTGATGCCGGCGCGCAGCATGGGGCCCACTCGCTCCAGCGTGCCGGCAGCCATCCGGCAGACTTCGCGCATGAGCGCAATCTCACGCTCGCCCTTGATTTCGACCGAACTGCTGCGTGAGTACATGTCCATTTACTCGAGCGCGTCCTAGCCCACCTTGGGGCTCGCTGCCACCGCCGCCCAGGCTGGCAGCTGACAAATGATGGGGCGGGCGAGACGCATGGCGGGAGAGATGGGGGAGGGGCTCGCAAGGAAGAGCGGCCCGGACCAGAATAACTTGCCGGTCCGGCTCGTCGAATTTCCAGACTCCTCGCAGCCTCGAGTGCCGCGGAGCCTTGAGCCCGTCAGAGCTCGGATGTTAGGTTGCCGGCACTCGCGGGACCCGGAGAAATTGCCATGAAGCTCAAACTGATCGCCACTTTTGCCCTAACGAGCCTCGCCGCTCTTTCCCTTTTTGGCCTGCAAAGCTCGACCGCTGCGCCCAAGGAGAAGGAAAAGGCGAGTGCCGAGAAGACCGCCGTCAAATCGATTCCGATGCCGGTATTCCCCGGGCTCAAGTTCGGCATGAGCCTCGAGCAGATCGCGAAGCTGAACGACAAGGATCTCGACACCGAGTTCAAAAAGAAATTCTTGGCCGCGAGCCCGTCGCAGTCACTGCAAGTCGAAGAAGAGCTGCGCGACAAGAAGTCGGTCTTCCGTCGCAGCCGCATCGAGTTCGTCGACACGCCGACCGGCATCGATCAATCGGCTTTGAAGGGCGAATACAGCTACGGCAACAAAGAGAGCATGGCGCGCATGCCGGCGCGCACGCGCGACGACGGCAAAGAGATCCCGGCGCGCCACTTCTTCTTCTTCAACGACAAGCTTTGGAAGATCTACGAAGAGTACAAGCTCGGCCCCAAGTCGAACCTGGGCCCCGACTTCGACTCGGCGGTGAAGAAGCTGGCGAAGGTGTTCGGCGGCGAGCCGCAGAAGGTCGCGGCCGACTTCCAGAAGGGTCAGAGCTTCGACGAGGCCGTGTGGCGCGACGGCGAGAAGATCATTCGCGCGGTCGATCGCGGCGACACGCTGGGCATGGTGTTCGTGGACAAGAGCATCCAGGAGAGCCTGCCCAAGCTGCGCACCCACCAGGTCGTCGACCAGCACGAGCTGGACAAGGACGTGAAGGCGGCGACCGCCAATCCGCCCACCCAGGCTGGTCCGCCCAAGGACGAAAAGAAGGCCGACGGCAAGAAGACCGCCGGGCAGAAGACCGGCAAGTAGCCCTAGGCTTGCGCCACGATCCGCTCGGCGCCTTTGGGCACGAGCGGACCGGTGGTGACCGTGAGGTAGGCCCCGGGGACCGCCGAGGCAATGATCGGCTCGAGCACGCGCCGCCGGGCGAGGGTGTTACCCGGGCAACCGGAAAAACGCCCTGCCAGGTGCAACGCCACCCCGGAATCATCGACGGAAACGAGGTAAAGCTCGCCGCCGTCAGCCTGAACCAGGGGAGCCAGAACCTCACGCACCACGCGGACGATCTCGTCCTTGGGAGCCGCCATTGGGAATTCCGAAGCTATCACGCCTTGACCCTGCGGAAAGCTTCCTTTAATAGCCTCCACGCCAGGTCGGGTTTCCCCTCGGTCTTCGTGTGGTTGGGCCCCGAGCCCCTCCTTCTCAACCCTGGCAAAAGCACCTCGAGGTGCTAGGTTGCCCGCCCTTCCGTTACTCATCGTCTCTCAGAGGATTCATGGCTGTTCACATTCGCCTCTCGCGCTACGGCACCAACAAGGCGCCCTTCTACCGCATCGTCGTGACCGACCACCGCGCTCCGCGTGACGGACGCCACATCGAAAACATCGGCACGTTCGATCCCAAGGGCCCCTTCGCCGTGGATCGCGCTCGGCTCGAGTACTGGACCAAGCTCGGCGCGCAGCCGTCGCACACGCTGACCAAGCTGCTGAAGAAGAATCCGGCTCAGCCGGCTGCCTGAGCTTCTGGGCGTAGCCCGAGCAGATCATGGCACTCAAGCAACTCGTACAGACTTTGGCGGAAGCGCTCGTGGACGATCCCGCGAGCGTGGACGTCGCGGAGATCGAGGGTGACAACAACATCATCCTCGAGCTGCGCGTCGCCAAGAACGACATCGGCAAGGTGATCGGCAAAGACGGCCGCACCGCGCAGTCGCTCCGCACCATCGTGTCCGCGGCGTCGATCAAGATCGGTCGTCGCGCTCACCTCGACATCATCGATTGACGGCAGAGCCCACGCTGGGCGCCCTTTTGGCGATCGGCCGTGTGTCGCGCGCGCACGGCCTGCAGGGTGAGCTGCGCGTCGAGCTTTTCTTCGACGGCAGCGACGCGCTCGATCAGGTGGACGAGCTGTGGCTCTCGCGGCAGCCCGAAACGCCGGCCGGCGCCACCTGCCACCAGATCGAAGAAGCGCGCCCGGTACCGCGAGCGTACCTGGTCAAGCTCGCGGGCGTGGTCGAGCGCAACGGCGCCGAGGCGCTCAAGGGCAGCACGGTGTGGGTCGCGCGGGCGGCGCTGCCGGCGAGCGACGACTCCGAATACTACCTGGTCGATCTGATCGGCGCGAAGGTGGTGGGGCCGGAGGGCGAGATCGGAACCGTGGTCGAGATTGCGACGCATCCGAGCATCGACGCGCTCGTGATCAAGACTTCGGACGGGCGAACGTTGGAGCAGCCGCTGGTGCCCGACTGGGTGGCGCGCGTTTCGGTGGCGGAGAAGCTGATCGAGCTCAGCACGCTCGAAGGCCTGATAGGCTAGCGGCTCCGTTCGCATGCAGATTGCCATCGTCACGCTGTTTCCCGAGCTGTTCGCGCCGTTCTTCGCGACCAGCTTGATGGGCCGCGCCAGCGAGAGCGGCGTGGTCAGCGTGCACTACGAAGACTTGCGCCAGCACGGCTTGGGCAAGCACTTGAGCGTGGATGACACCCCGTACGGCGGCGGGTCCGGCATGGTGATGCGGCCGGACTGCACGGTGGCGGCCATGGACGCGGCGTGCGCGGCGCTCGGCCCCGGCGAGCCGGTGCACCGCATTCTGCTCACGCCTCAGGGCAAGCGCTTCACGCAAGCCGACGCGCGTCGCCTGGCGGAAAAGCCGCGGCTTTGCCTGACTTGTGGCCGCTACGAAGGCTTCGACGAGCGGGTGCGCTCGTTCGTCGACGAGGAGCTTTCGCTGGGAGACTTCGTGGTCACGGGCGGAGAGATTCCGGCCATGTGCATGCTGGAGGCGGTGATTCGACTGCTGCCTTCGGTGCTGGGCAACGACGACTCGGCGCGCGAAGAGTCGTTCAGCGAAGAATGCCAGGGGCTGCTCGAGTACCCCCACTACACGCGGCCCGTCTCGTTTCGCGGCCTCGAGGTGCCGGAGGTGCTGCGCGGCGGCGATCACGCCAAGATCAAGCGCTACCGTGAAGAGCAAGCGCGGCTGCGCAGCGCGGAGCGCCGGCCGGAGCTGGTGGCCGAGCTGAGCGCCAAGAAGGGCGAACGATGAGACAGGTCTCGGCCGTGCTGATTCACCATCCGATCCTGGACAAGGAGCGGGCGGTGGTGACCGGCGCCATCACGAATCTGGATCTGCACGACATCAGTCGCAGCGCGCACACTTTCGGCCTGGCTGCCTACTACATCGCACACCCCATCGCGGCCCAGCGTGAGCTGGCGGAGCGGATCCGCGAGCATTGGCTGACCGGCTCGGGCTCACGGCGCATTCCCGATCGGGTGCCGCCGATGAAGGGGCTGCGCATCGTGGCCAACCTGGACGAAGCGCTGGCGGCTTCGGGCCCGGGCACCGAGCTTTGGGTCACCAGCGCCAAGGGCGGCGACAAGCGCGTGAGCTTTGCCGACGCGCGCGCAAGCATCCAAGCCGACGGCCCGCCCATTTTGCTGACGTTCGGCACCGGCTGGGGGCTCGCCGACGAAATCATGCAGCGCGCCGACCGCCTGCTGGAGCCGATCCAGTCGCCGCGCGACGACGGCTTCAATCACCTCAGCGTGCGCGCGGCCGCGGCCATCATTTTCGATCGGTTGCTCGGTCACCGCTGAGGCGCAATAGCTCGGGCGATCGGCGTCGCCCCAGCCACTCGACGAGCGGAGGCTCCACCACCAACCCACCCGGTCGGGCCGCGCGCAGCTCGACCAAGGCGAGCCGCGCCGGTTTGTCTTCTCGGGCGTGCACCAAGCGCAGCCGCTTGGCCACCAGCCCTGCGTCTTCGGCGCGGCGTAGCAGCTCGACCAATTGGGGCGCCGGGTAGCTGAACAGCGCCCGGCCCGTCTTGCGCGCCACCAGCGCGGCGGCGGCCGCCAAAAACGGCGTTAGCTCGCCGCTGCGCGCTCCAGCGCGGGCGGGCGCAGCCGGCCGGTGGCTGTGAGCCGGGTAGTAGGGCGGGTTGCACAACACCAGCGGCGCCGCCGAGTCGCGCAGGCGCGCCTTGCTCAGGTCCAGCTCGCGCACTTCGCCTTCGAAGCCCGAACGACGCAGATTTTCGCGCGCCAGCAAGACCAGCTTCGGGTCGGCCTCGATCAGCAGCGCGCGCTTGGCGATTCCGCGATGCAGCGCCAGCAGGCCCAGCGCGCCCACCCCCGCCCCGAGATCGACCACGCGGTCGACGCGCCGCTCGCCCGCAAACGCGACCAGCAACAGCGAGTCGACGTTGACGCGATAGCCCGTCTTGGGTTGCAGCAACCGGAGCGAGCCGCCGAGTAAGCTGTCGGTCGTGGTTGCGACGCCGAGGACCACGCGGCGACTCTGGCGCCAAGCGCGGCGCTTGCCAAGCCGCTCTTCGCAAAGCCTTGCGCGAGGACGCGCGGCGTGGGACTGACGGGGCCGCATGGGCGAACAAACGGCGCCGCGGCGTGAAAACGCCTTTTTCCGTCGCCTGGCGCATTGGGGGGCGCTGTCGGGGCCGCAGGGCCTGGTGCGCTTTGGGCCGGGGCCGATCGGCGCGGCCTTCGGCCTAGCGCTGCCCACGCTGCGGCGGCACATCGTGCAGAACTTGCGGCGCGTCCACGGACCGCGCAGCGCCTGGCGTGAGCAGCTGGACGCGGTCGATACGCTGGCCAACTACGCTGCCTGTTTTACCGAGGCCATCGCTTCCGGGCGCGCCGACGCGACGCCGCGCTTGGCCGTGCGTGGAAAAGAGCGGCTGCACACCGCGCTCGGTGCGGGCGGGGTGGTGCTGGTGACGGCGCACGTGGGCCCGTGGGAGCTTACGGCCCAGCTCTTGGGGCGCGAGCTTTCGGCAGACGTCATCCTGGTGATGGAGCGCGAAGCCAACGCCGAGGCGCGCGAGCTGCAAGATCATCACCGCGGTGAGCGAGGCTTGCGCCTCCTGCACATTGGCGAGCACCCCACCGATGCACTCCCGCTGATTGCCCACCTCAAAAAGGGTGGGGTGGCGGCGCTGCAACTCGATCGAGTGCCGCCGAGCGGGCGCGTCCTCGAGGTGTCGCTGTTTGGCCAGCCGTTTGCCGTACCCGAAGGTCCGTTCAGGCTGGCCAGCCTGAGCGGCGCCCAGGTGCTGCCGGTGTTCGCCCGCCGGCTCGGCTTTTTCGAATACGAGCTCGAGATTTTCGAGCCGATAGCCCTCGGGCGCCGTCCCACGCCGGAGCAGTTGCACGCGGGCGCTCAGCAGGCCGCGAGCGCGATGCAGGGCTTCGTCGCCGAATGCCCGACGCAGTGGTTCCACTTCAGCCCGCCGCCTGGCCCAGGGGCCCGGGATAAGCTATGACGCGCGGCCGTCCCCCCACCCAAGAACGCACCCCGGGTGCTAGCCAGGTTTCATGATTCTTCGAGTCGGTCAGAGTCCCTCCAAGCTTTCGATTGCCCGCTACGGCAAGCACTTGGATTTGCTCGAGGTGCGACTCGACAACGGGGCGCCGCGGCGTCGCACGCTCGAGACCATGAAGAGCGAAGCGCCGCCGCACTTGGCGTTCGCGGTGCTGGTGCCGAAGCCGCTGTCCTCGCTCGAAAGCGACGCCACCGAGGCCGACGTGACCCCGACGCTCGACACCGCCCGCGGCCTGGGCGCGCGTTGGATCGTTCTGCGCACGCCGCCCACCGCACGCCCCGGCGCCCGCACCCGCGCTCGCCTCACGCGGCTGGTCGAGCTGCTCAAGGCCGCCGAAATCGCCGTCGCATGGGAGCCCACGGGTCTCTTGGCGGAGGCTGAGGCCGAAGCCTTGGCCGAGACGCTAGGCGTCACGTTGGCGCGCGATCCGGCGCGCGACGACTTGCCGCCGGGCCCCGTGGCTTACGGCCGTATCTCTTCGTTGGGCGCGGGTGGTCGGGTGCGCGGCTCCGCCATCGAGCGCGCCGCCGACCGGCTTGCCGATTTCGCCGAGGCTTACGTGGTGATAGAGGGCGACAATGCGCTGCGGGCGGCCAAAGAGCTGCGTGGCTTGCTGGGTGCCAGCCAAAACGGCGCCGCCGACGACGACGGCGTGGACGAAGACGACGAAGAAGCGCTGGACGAAGATGAAGACGGGGACGACGACTTCGAGGACGAGGACGAAGAGTCGTGAGCCTGCGCCTGCGCGCGCTGGCGCGCTCCAACGACCCCCTTTGCGAAGCGGCCGCTGGTGAAGAGCTGGCCCGAGGCACGAGCGCTATCGACGCGGTGCTGGCCGGATACTTCGCAGCCGCGGGCGCGTACCCGGGCGTGTTGCTCGGCCCCGTGACGCTGCTGCTCGGCGGAACCGGCACGGGCGATCGCGCCTTCGACGGTCGTGTGCGCCAGCCGGGCAAGAACGCCAAGCGGCCGCGCGGCACGTTGCCCGGCGACGAGCCTCCGCTGGCTGCGCGCGTGGGCGTGCCGTGCTCGGTTCCGGCGCTGGCCGTCGCGGTTGGCTACGGGGCGCAAGCTTCGCTGGGGCGGCTGGTGCAGCCGGGCGTGGCGTTGGCGCGCGAGCGCGGCGCCGAGCGTCGCGCCGGCATCTTGTCGCGCGTCGGCGAGGTGGGAGCGTTGGCGTTCTCCGAACCGGAGCTGTCTCGCGCGCTCGTGCGTGCGTTCGGCGCGCCGAACGGCGGCTTGGTGACGCCGGCTGATTTTGCGCGGCCCGAAGGGCTGGACGTGGCCGCTACCCGTGACGAGCGCGGCGCGACCTGGCGGCTAGTTGCGCCTTGGGCGGAGCAGTCGACGGGTGCGTTCGTGCGCGGCGTGACGGTCAGCGCCATCGACATCAACGGCATGTTCGTGGCGGCCGCCTTCGAGTGCCAACCCGAAGGCCTCTACGTCGAAGAGCTGGAGCTGTCTGCGCCGCTCTTGGCCGCGCCCACCCTGCGCGGCGTCCCGCGCGTGACGCCGACGACGCCGCTGCCGGCGCCGGCACCCATTTGGATCGACTATGACGCCAGCGGTTCGCCGTACGAGCTCTGGGCCGCGCCCGGCGCCGCGCAGGTGGGCGAGCCAGGCTCGCGCCGCCTCGGTATTCGCCGGCACGGCGTCAAGCGCACGGTCGAAGCCCTCGAAGCTTGAGAAGCGCTTGGCTCGCCGACGTCCGTTTGCTCGGCTCGCTCGTCTCGAGCCGCGCATCAAAGGTACGTAAGGTACGTAGTCCGCGAGCGCACAGCGCGAGCCGAATAGCCCCGCCTGTCTAGCGGATCGCGAGGCCTCGCCTCCACGCGAGCGCGGAGGCGAACGAGACCCTCGACCGAGCTAGACCAGATTGACGCCGTGCTTCTTGGCGTACGCCAAGAGGCCGACCTTGTCGATCGAACGCACGTCGCTCGTGGTGAGCTTGAGCGTGACGTGACGACCGAGCTCCGGAACCCAAAGACGGCGACGCTGCACGTTCACGTTCTGCCAGCGCTTGGTCTTGATGTTCGAGTGAGAAACGTTCTGAGCTGCCAAGCGGCGTTTGCCGGTAATTTCGCTGCGTGCCATGGGGAAGGCCGCGGAACGTAGTAGATGGCCGGCCCAAGTCAAGAGGGCAGGGGCTACGCAAACGCTCAGGCCCTGCCGGCGCGGGCCATCGGAACCTGCCTGAGGACCGCCAGCTCTTGCACCAAAGCCCGGCAAAAGCTGCGCATGACGCGAAATTCGTTGGTCTTTTTGGCGAGCGACAGCTCGTCCATGTAAAGCCTTCGGTTCAGCTCGATTTGGATGGCATGAATGCCGGCGGCGGGCCGCCCATAGCGCACGGTGGTGTGCCCGCCCCGGTAGGGCTCGTCGTGAGCCAGCCCGAGCTGGAAGCGGGCGGCCACGTGCTCGGCGACCTCGATGACGGCAGGAGCGGCGGTCGAGCGCTGGCGGGTGCCGGGGACGACGTCGGCGCGCTCACGACCGGGGTCGTCGTGGCCGTCGCGACCGCGGCTGGGCATGGAATGGCCGGAGACGACGATCACGAAGCCATGGCGCGCCAGCCGGTCGCGCACCAGCTCGTCGAGCCGATCGTGATAGGGGCGATAGTAGGCTTTGAGGCGGCGCTCCAGCTCGGCCTTGGGCAAAGGGCGAGCGATGGCGGCACGATTGTCGGTCGTCAAACGCCAGATCAAGCCGTGCGGGCTGGAGCGGCCGGTAGCGCCCAGCACGGTGTCGCGATCCACGTCGTGCTCCGAGCGATTCAAATCGCAGACGTAGCGGCTCATGCGCGCCGTGAGCAACGTGGCGCCAGCGTCGGGGGCGTCGGCGTACAGCTCGTCGACGTACAGGTCGGCGTCGCGTCCGATGGCGACGGCGGGCGCGACGAGGGTGGACAACGCCTCCGCGTCGACCTCGAGCCCGGCGTGCGGTACCTCGACGATGACGGGCACCTCGGGGGCGCGGGGCTCGGTGAGAACGAATGACAAGGGGATGAGGCGCCTTCTTGGCCGGGGCTTCCGCTCACAATACTAGCGCAGCCTCGCCGTTCAAGGTCGTCGGTACAAAGCCGGCTAGAGCGACAAACGGTTTGCTAGGAGAACGATTTTCACGGATTGGTAACTTACGGTGTCGCCGCGTGGGGGGAGGCTCGGCCGAATTCACTTCGGCCGAGGGGGGCGGCGCGTGCCGCCCCCACCAGGAAAGGCCTAGAACGCAGTGGCTGCAAACTGATCGGCGTTCTAGGCGCGTGGGTGAGCCTTCCGATAGGCTTGGCGAACCCGGTCCTGCGAGACGTGGGTATAAATCTCGGTCGTGGCCACGTTGGCGTGCCCGAGCAGCGTCTGAACGCTGCGCAAATCTGCACCGCCCGAGAGCAGATGCGTCGCGAAGGAGTGGCGCAATTGGTGCGGATGGACGTGGCCGCGAATGCCGGCGCCGCGCGCCGTGCGCCCGACGATCTTCCAAAACGCCTGGCGTGTCAGCTTGCCTCCGCGGGGTGACGGAAACAAAATCGGCGACGCCTTTTCGCTTTTGGAGCGACCGGCCTTGCCGCCGAGGCCGGCCGCTTTGGCCGCCGCATCGGCCGCGCGCGCTTCCAAGTACGCGGTCAGATGATCGAGCGCGACCTCGCCCAGCGGGACCAGGCGGCGCTTTTTGCCCTTACCGAAGGCCGAGACGATGCCGCGCGCGCGATCGACGTCACCGAGCGTGAGCGAGACCAGCTCGCTCACGCGCAGACCGGCCGCGTACATCAAGCTGAGCATGGCTCGGTCGCGCAGGCCGCGCAGCGTGTCGGGGGGCGGCGCTTCGATCAGCGTCACCATTTCGCTCTCGCCGAGCGCGCGCGGCAGCTTGCGGCCGAAGCGCGGCCGAGCGGCCAGCTCTGTCGGATCGGAGCGCAGCACGCCTTCTCGCATCAGGAACTTGCACAGCCCGCGCGCCGCCGACAGGTGCCGCGCGGTGCTGCGGGGTCCTAGGCCGGCGCGCGACATCTCGCGAATCCAGCCGGAGACCACCCCGAGATCGACGGCCTCGATTTCCGACACGTCCGACGCTTCGGCGAACGCCAGCAGCTTTCCGAGGTCGCGGCCGTAGGCCAGGACCGTGTTCTGCGAAAGTGCCCGTTCTACGCGCAAATGCTGCAAATAGAAGTCGAGGGCGGCGTCCAGGCGCAAGGTCGCTCCAATTTACGCCATTGCGTCCAGAGCGCCAAAAGAGTCTCAGGTCCTAGGCGCGGGCGGCGTCAGCCAGGGCGCGCAGCAACGGCTCGGGATCGTCCGCGCGCATCAGCGTCTCGCCGACCAGGGCGGCGTCGGCCCCGCTCTGGCGAATACGGGTCACGTCTTCAGGCTGACGCAGACCCGAAAAATGCGCGCGCACGACCCCGTCTGGAATCGCGGCCATCACGCGGGCGGCCCGCGCGGCATCCATCACCAGCGTGTCCAGATCGCGCGCGTTGACGCCGACGAAATCGGCACCGCCGTCGAGGGCGACCTTCAGCTCTTCTTCGTCTGCCACTTCGACGAACGGCACAAGCTCGCGCGCGCGCGCCGCCGCGATCAGCTCGGTGGTGCGGCCCGGCGAGAGGCAGCGCACGATCAAGAGCACCGCATCGGCGCCGAAGGCTCGCGCCGCGTCCAGCTGGCTTTCGTCGATCACGAACTCTTTGCACAAGAGCGGGATCGTCGTCACGGCACGCGCTTCCTGCAGGTGCTGGAAGTCGCCGTCGAAGAACTGCGCGTCGCACAGCACGCTGAGCATCGATGCTCCGGCGCGCTCGTAGGCTCGAGCGCGCTCGCCGACACCGAGCACCGTCGACAGCTTGCCGGCCGAGGGCGAGCGTCGCTTGATCTCGGTGATCAGACTGAGGCGCCCCGCGTTGCGAGCTCGGCTCAGCGAGACCTCACGACGCGCCGGCGGAGCGGGAAGGCGAAGGGTGCGCAGGCCCGGAAGCTCGCGCTGCTTCTGCGCCAAAATGTCGGCTAGTACTCCCATGTCCGCTCAAGCCTTCTGCGCGCGGCGCGGGGTCGCGGCGGCGATCCAACTGGCCAACGTCTTCATCGCTTTGCCGCTCGCCAAAACCTCGCGGGCTTGGGCGCCGGCTTCGCGCTCGCTCATGCCGTCGAATACCACCAGCGCGGCCGCGGCGTTGAGCGCCACCGCGTCTGCCGCCGGGTGTTTTTGACCGCTCAAGATGGCCGTCAGGGCTTGGGCATTTTCGGCGGGCTCGCCGCCGGCGATGGCTCCGGGGGGGCTGGGAGCGAAGCCGAAGCTCTCGGGCGCGATCAGGTGCTCGCTCAGCTTGCCGTGATCGACGACGGTGACGCGCGTCTCGGCAAATGGGCTCACCTCGTCGAGACCGTCGGTGCTGCGCACGACCCAGGCGCGCTCGACGCCGAGCCGCAGCAGCGCTTCGGCTAGCAGTTGGCGAGAAGCGTCGTCGGGAGCGCCCAACAGCTGGTGGGTGACGCCGGCCGGGTTGGAAAGTGGACCCAGCAGGTTGAACAAAGTGCGAATGCCCAGCTCGCGACGCGTGGGCATGGCGTGGCGCATGGCAGGGTGGTGGGCGAGCGCAAACAAGAACGCGATGCCGGCTTCTTGCAGCACTTCCCCCTGAGAGTGCGGCGGCACGTCCAGCGGAATGCCCAGGCTTTCGAGCACGTCGGCGCTGCCCGAGCGACTGGTGGCAGCGCGGTTGCCGTGCTTGGCGACGCGCACGCCGGCGGCCGCCGCCACCAGCGCCGCGCCCGTCGAAAGGTTCAAGCTACCGGAGCCGTCACCGCCGGTGCCACACGTGTCGAGCAGCTTGGGGAAGGCGTGCTTCACCGGCAGCATTGCGCCACGCATGGCGCGCGCGGCGCCGGCGACGACCTCGGGTGTCTCGCCGCGTTGACGCAGCGCCACCAAGAAGCCGCCGATGAGCGCCGGGCTCCAGCTGCCCGCGAAGATGGCGTCGAACACGGCTTGGGTGGTGGCTTCGCTCAAACCGCGCGTGCTCATCAGCTCGGCGTACACGTCGCTGAACTTCGGGGCCGTCGCGGGGCTAGGGTCGGTCGTCATAGGGAGGAGAGCCAGTTTTGCACGAGCTTGGGCCCGTGCTCGGTCAGGATCGATTCCGGGTGAAATTGCACGCCTTCCAGCCGGAGTTGCCGCTGCCGGATCCCCATGATCTGCCCGTCGTCGGTCTCGGCGCTGATCTCGAACCCGGGGGGGAGGCTGCGGCGGTCGACCAGCAGCGAGTGGTAGCGGGTGGCCGAAAACGGGCTGGGAAGCCCTTGAAATACGCCCTGCTGGTCGTGTCTCACGCGGGAGGTCTTGCCGTGCACGGGCGCCGCCCGCTCGACTTTCCCACCAAAGGCCTGAGCCAAGGCCTGGTGGCCCAGGCAGACGCCCAAGATCGGACAGACGCCGGCCAGTGCCCGAATCAGCTCCAGGGTCACACCCGCGCCGCTGGGAGCTCCCGGGCCGGGAGAGATCAGCACCCCGGCGGGTTCCTGCGCCACCGCGTCAGCGACGCTGATGGCGTCGTTGTGGCGCACGACGCAGTCGGCTCCGAGCGCCAACAAATATTGCACGAGGTTGTAGGTGAACGAGTCGTAGTTATCGACCACCAGCACGCGGACTCCGCGGGTAGGGCGCTCGCTCGAAGCCATCGGGACGGCGGGAAGGTGGCACTCGGGCGTCGCTCTGGTCAAAGGCGGAGTCAAAGGTGCCTCCGATGCGGACTGCCGACCGGCCCAACGCCTTCACGCTGGAAGCGGAATTTCAATCTTGCTCGGGCGGTACGCTGCCTGTACTGTCCCGGCCCGTCGCCCACCTGGCCAACGCCCACTTTCGCGCGCTGACCAAAAACCGGCGAGACAGCTAGTATGTCCGAGGACAAGAAGCCCAAGATCGATTTAAAGGCCCGGCTCGGTAAGAAAACGGTCAGCGCTCCGGCTGCGGGTCCGGGGGGCTCGATCCCGCCCCCAGCGGGCATTCCGAAGCCGAGCGGTGTCGGAATTCCGGCGCCGCCGTTCCAGTCACCCTCCCAAACCTCGCGCCCGGCACCGATGCCGATGGTCGACGCATCCAATCCCTACGGGGCGATGCAGCCGTCGGTCGCTCCGCGCGCCGAGCCCGCCGCCATCCGCATCGAGATGAGCGACGACGTCATGCGCGCCCAAAAGGGCGGGCGGACGAAGGTGCTGGTGCTGGCCATCATCACCGCGCTCATCGGTGGCTTCGTCGGCTTCACGCTGGGCGGCGCTTCCGAGCGCGGCAAAGGTACGGACGCCGCCATGCAGGGCGCCCAGGACCTGAGCAAGGACGTCGAGGCCGCCAACAAGAAGATCAACGAGCTGGCCGACACGCTCAAGGCCGCGCGCGAGAAGCTGAGCAAGGCGAAGTTTCCGGAAGAAGAGGTGGCCAAGCTCGGCGCCCTCAACATTCCGTTCGCCGGCTCCAACCTGGCCGGCAAAGGCATCGGCCGCTTCAAAGCCGACGTGCTGACCATGTTGACGGACTTCGCGTCGTCGTCGGCGGAAGCCAACGCCAGTAAAGACGAGCTGCTCCGCATCATGAACGGCAACAAGAAGGGCTTCCAAGAGTTCTTGGACTCCCAGACCAAGCCGCAAGTGCGCTGGTCGGTGATCGTGGGCGGCTCGCCGCTCGGGCCGATCGCGTCGATGCAGCCCGTACCGTCGCCGTTCTTGCTCACGACGGAAGAGAAGAAGGACGGCAAAGCCTACTCTTGGCCCGACTCGTTCGAGCTGCCCGGCCAGGGCGGCAAGAAGGAAGTCGTCAAGCGTTACACCAAGGGCGACGCCGCCACCGAAGACCCCACGTTCATCCCGGTCGATCCGAGCTCACAAGCTCTGGTCTGCCCGTCGGACGTTCTGGTCCGCCTGCGTGGCAAGCTGAGCGACCTCGAAGAGGTGCTGCGCGGCAACCAAACGCCGGGCGAAGAGAAGACCGGCTTGCTCGAAGCCGGCACCACGTTGGCCAAGAAGCTCAAGCAAATCGGCCAAGCGGCGCCGTAAAACGGCACGCAGCGTAACGTCGAACGGGCGGCCTTCGGGCGGCCCGTTCGCGTTTTGTGGCGCCTGCTACTCGAGCCTTGGTTCGCCGAGGGCGGGCCGCGCGACCTTCACTGGCACTCCAAAGCTTGGGCGACGCCGCTGTCGCACGCGTGCAACCAGTCGAAATGAAAGATGCGGTCGCAGGCGCAGTCGCTCGTGGGCGCGATGCCCGCCACGTTGCACCCAGCGAGCCCCGTCAGCGCTTCGGTCCAGCGCACGTCGATGCGAGCGCTGGTCGCTTTCGACAAGGTGAGCTCCAGATGTTGCTGCGCCGAGCAACCGGGGACGGCGAACGGCTGGTCCACGATCAGCGGCTCGTCGAGCGTGAGATCCGTGCGGCCCGCGCCGAGCGCGTCGCCCAGCCGATCGTGTGACACGGGAACGTCGGCCCCAATCTTCTGCTCGTCCGCGTCTCGCTCCTTCGTCACCACGATGAGCGCGGCTCCGAAGTCACCGTTGCCGAACGGCGGGGAGCAATCGTCGCTGAGCGTGTCGATGCGGAGCTCGTAGAGACCCCTGCCCTCGTGGGGGGGGCCAAACGGTTGCAGCGCGTTCTTCTCGGTGCTGCCCCCGCAGCCGACGAGCGCCGCGCAAGCCAACACTCCCAAATTCCCGCGGACCCTTGTCACCCGGTGACGATATCAGCGGAGGTCGCACAAGCCAGCCGTCGACGTGCCCGCCTCGCTCGAAAAGCAGCCGCCGGCGAAGAACGACGACTTTGCGCTAGCTGGCGACCGGAATGCGCGACGAGGACCGGGGCAGGATCGACTCGGCGGGCGGGGAGCGACGTGTGATTTCGACCTTGAGCACACGGCGCTCGTCGGCTTCTTTGACCTCGAAATCCAAATCGAAGGCCGTGAGGCGCACGCCCACTTCGGGCACGGTGCCCAGCTCGGCGACGACGAAGCCGGCCAGCGTGTGGTAGTCGCCGTCCGTCGGCAGCTCGGCGCCCAAGTATCGACTCAGGTCGGCGATCGAAACGCTGGCGTCGACCAACAGCTTGCCGTCGCCCAGGTCCGCGATCGGCGGCTCCTCGACGTCGTGCTCGTCGCGAATGTCCCCGACGATTTGCTCCAACAAATTCTCGAGCGTCAAGATGCCGCTCGTGCCGCCGAACTCGTCGAGCACGACCGCCAAGTGCTGTTTGCCGGCTCGCATTTCGCGCAGCACGCTGTCAGCGGCTTGGCTCTCGGGTACGAACACCACCGGCTGCCTCACCAACGCCGGCAGGCCCACCTTCTCCAGATCGCCGCGAGCCAGCGCCGGTAACAAGTCCTTCGAGTGCAGCACACCGACGACGTTGTCGATGTTCTCGCGGTAGACCGGATAGCGCGAGTGCTCGCTTTCGGCGATTAAGTGCAAAACGTCGGCGATCGGCGTGTCGATCTCGATGGCGTGGACCTGGGTGCGCGGCACCATCAGTTGGCCCGCGGTGATATCGCCGAAATCGAGCACGTTGCGGATCATCTCCGACTGCTCGTGGCCGAGCGAGCCGCTGAGCTCGCCTTCGTTGACCAGCATCTCGACTTCGCTCTCGACCAGGCCCGGGGCGGGGGTCGGGCGGCTCTCGGCCTTGTGCTCGAACAGTCGCCCGATGCGCACGATGGGCCAGGCGATAGGCGAGAGCAGCAGCTCGAAGGGCGCGACCAACCGGAGCAGGACCGGCGCCGAGCGTTCGGGGCTGCGCGTCACCAGAACGCGGCCAATTTCGGTCGGGATGCCATACACCACGAGCGCCCCCAAGGCGGCCGCGGCCGGCATCCAGCCGTGGAGCGGCGGAAGGTGCACCCCGATGACCAATGCCGTGAGCGAGATGCCCAGCGTTCGGACGACCAGCCAGCGGGCTTCCATGGCGGCGCCCTGCTCCTCGTAGCGTTCGAGAGCCCGGCGAGCCCCGCCGGTGAGCCCCTCGCGCACGGCGGAACGGCGTGCGTCGGATAGAGCTCCGACAGACCAGCTAGCGGCGGCGAAGGTCGCGGCGATCAAAGCCGGAAAGATGGCGACGAGAATGGCGGGTGAAAGCGCTGGTGGAGCCGAGTCCAAATCCCAATGCCCGGTCTGGGGCCGAGCCTCCTGCAAGAGTTCTTAGCGGACGGTGCGCTGTGGACGCAACCCGAGGCCCGGCTGACCGAGGGGCATTCATGGTTCAACCTCTGCCTCCAGTCACCGCGGGCGGTCGGCCGGATTTGGCGGCTGCGCATGCCCCGCGGCCGAAGTTAACTGCAAGTAAGCATGAAGAATTTTTCAGATTCCTCCACAGACCCTCTGCCCCACCAGGTGGCGCGCGGCTCGATCCGTTGAGCTTGGAAAGGGAGCCCGCCCAAACGCAAGCAACGGGGAGGGAAATCGGTCAACCGCCCGAGCCTTCGGCGTCCCTTGCCCCCGACGAGCAACCGAGCCTGCTGGGTGGGGGGGCCGACCCCGCCGAGCTATTCGCGCTCATCAACCCGATGGGTGGTGTGGAACCTTTTCCGATGGCTGCCCCCGCCACGAGCTCACACCCCAGGGTGGCGGAGGTCGCAGAGCTGGTGGAGCGTTGGGTGCGGCGCATGGCGCTCGGGGGGGACCAACGGCGTGGGGCCGTGCGTTTGGATATCGGGCAGGGTCGGTTCTCGGGCGCCGAGCTGCTGGTCGTGGCCGAGGCGGGGCACGTGTCGGTCGAGTTGCAACTGCCGTCGAGCGTAGCCGGCGGAGACTTGTCGCAGCGGCTGCAGGCCCGCCTGGAACGGCGCGGGTTTGCGGCGGACGTGCTGGTGCGCTGAGGGCGCGTCAGGGCTCGCGGTTGAAGCCGCGTACGACCTTGAGCTCGCCGGTCGTGGAACCGAGCGCCACCAGCTCGCCATCGGGCGTGAGCCAGGCGCCGAGCTCCGCGCCTTCCGGCAACTCGCTGAAATCGGCGGGGGTGAGCAGCTTGCCATGGCGGGCGCGCAGCACGGCCTCTTCTTTGAGGCGGCAGGCGGGCACGACCGACAGGGCCGCTTCGGTCAACCCGAGGAGGGGAGGCACCGTGAGCGCGGGCCAGGGCGTGGCTTGCGCCAGCGTGAAGGGCCCGCTCGCCAGCCGTCGTAGCGCGGAAAGGTGCGCCGGCAGCCCGAGCCGTTCGCCCAAGTCCCGGGCCAGAGAGCGCACGTAGTAGCCCTTGGACACCAGCAGCTCGCAACGCAGCACCGGCGGCGCCAGCTCGACGACGTGCAGCTCCAGCACGTGCACGGGGCGCGGCGGTAGCTCGGGCGCGTTGCCTTGGCGGGCGAGAGCGTACGAGCGTTGACCGTCGACCTTGATCGCGCTGACCGCGGGCGGCGTTTGCTCGGTACGGGCGCGCTCGGCGGCCAGCGCCACCGTCACCGCTTCCAGCGAAAGCCGCTCCGGGTCGAACGGCGCTTCTTCGGTGGTTTGGCCTTCGGCGTCCAGCGTGTCGGTTGCGCGCCCGAACGTGATGTCGGCGGCGTAGCGCTTGGAGTCGGCGGTGAGATAGCCCGACAGCTTGGTGGCTTGCCCCACCAGCACGAGCAACACGCCCGTCGCCATCGGATCGAGCGTCCCGGCGTGCCCGATGTCTTTGCGGCCGAACAGGCGGCGCGCTTGGGCGACCACGGTATGGCTGGTCGAGCCGCGCGGCTTGTCCACCACGGCAACGCCGGAGAGCTGCGGCTGCATCGAAGCCTCGCTCAAAACCAGACGCTGCGACGCTTCTGAAGGCCGGTTTCGAGCATGCTTTGAATGGTGGTCCGCACACGCTCGGACAGCCGCCCCACCAGCAAATCGTCGTCGGCGGCTTCGGGGCCGTAGTTGTCGAACGCGATGGGCTCGCCGAACTTGATGCGCCATTTGGTGGGCGCGGGCACCAGGCCCAGCGCGCCGAGGGCAGGGAAGGTGGGCGTGACCGGCAGGTACGGAATGCGCAACAAGTCCGCGAGCGCGTCGAAGCGGTACAAGAGCGGGCTGGCCTCTTCTCCGCCGATGATGGCGCACGGAATGAGCGGCGCGCGTGTGCGCAGGCACAAACGGATGTACCCGCCGCGGCCGAAGCGTTGCAGTCGGTAGCGATCGCGGAACAGCTTGCGGATGCCCTGCACGCCTTCCGGAAAGACCGCGATCAGGTTGTCGCGCGACAGCAGCCGCTCGGCGTTCTCTTGGCAGGCGCGCACGGCGCCCGCGCGGTTCATGAAGACGCCCGCGAACGGCAAATAGAACAAGAAGTCTTCGGCCAGCCAGCGCAGATCGCGGTTGGCGCTGTGGTCGAGGCGCAGGGCCGCCCGCAGCATCAGGCCGTCGATGGGGATGGAGCCAGAATGATTGCCGACCACCACCGCCCGACCTTCGCGAGGCACGTTTTCGATGCCCTCGGTTTGGATGCGGAAGTAGCGCCGGTACAAGAAATCGAGGACTGGGCGTAGCTTGGCGTCGAAGCTGCGATCCAGGCCGAACTCGTCGACCTCTTCGGCCCGGCTGCGCAGGCCTTTGCGGCCCCATTTCTGCACGTAGTATTGGCTGCCGGCCAGCTCCGCCGCGCTCTCGACCGCGATGGCTTCGGCGCTGGGTAGGTCGCGCTCCAAGTCGGGCTCGCGCTGCACGGTGGCAGGAGCGCTGCTGCTCTGGGCGACTTCGACGCGGCTAGCGCCTTGGATCAAACCGTCCAAGCGTGCTTCGAGGGCACGGATTTGATCCTCGACGTCGCCGCCGTTGGCGGCGGCGGGGTGAAAGCTTTCGAGCGCGTCTTCGTAGCGCACGTGAGGCGCGACCACGCGCGCCCCGATGCCCAGCTCCGGCGCGTCCGCGCTGAGCACGTCCAGGTCGTCGCCGTTGTCGCCGTCGGCGGTGAGCTCGTAGCTGCTGTCCAGGCCAACGTGCGGCAAGATCTGCGCGTCGACGGTGGGCGTGACGGGCGGGCTGGCCAGGGGCGGCGCCGCGCCGTCGGCGGCCGCGCGCTTGCGGCGCTTCTTCGCTTTGCCGTCGCTGCCGCGCGGGTTCTTGGGGGCTTCGCTGCGCGCGCTGCGCGTGCGCGTCTCGGCGCTGGTTTCGGCCTTGCGCTTGCGCTTGCCTTTGCGCTTCTTGTCGTCGGCGTCGTCGGCGCTACGCGAGGCGAGCTTGTCTTGCTTCTTGTCTTTTCGGGTCACGCGGGAGTCTCCGAAAGCAGCTTGGCCTCACGCAGTTGCTCGGCGCCGGCGAAGTCGCTCAGGGCCTCGCGGCTCGAGAACACCGGCACGAAACCGAGGCGGCCCTTGGCTTGCGTCGTGTCGGCGACGCAGGCGTATTGCAGGTAGTCGAGCAAGGTGGGCGAAGCGTTGCCAGTTTGGGTGAGCCACAGCGCGCCCAGCGTGGGCCGCAGCAGGCTGCGTGGCAGCGGCAAACGGCTGCCGCCCAGCAGGCGAACGGCCATGCTGAGCGGCAACACGCCTTCGCTGGCCAGGTTGAATACGCCCGGCACGTCGCGATCGACGGCCAGCTTGAGCGCCGCGACCGCGTCGGCTTCGTGCAAGAACTGCCAGAGCGGATCGAAGCCGAGCACGGTGGGCACGCGCGCCAGGCGCAAGTAGCGGCTGACGAAGTTGTCGACGCTGGGGCCAATGATGGGCGCGGTGCGCAGCACCGTCACCACGCGGCCTTGCCCGGGCTGGCGGAAGCGCAATAGTTGTTCTTCCACCGCGAGCTTGTCCTGGAAGAAGGGGTCGGTGTTGCGCGCACGCAGCGTGTGCTTCTCCGACAAGAATGCGGGATTGGTGGCGCGGGCCCCGTACAGCCAGGTGAAACTTCTGACGATCAGCTTGTGAGTGCGCGCCCGACGGCAGGCGTTGAGCACCTGCATGGTTCCGACACCCTCCAGCTCGTGGCTGTAGCTGGTTTCGCGTGACGGAGACTCGAGCAGACCGAGGTGCACGACGGTGTCCACCGCCTCTGCGCCGAACACCTCGGCCAGGCGTTCTTCCGCTGTCGGGTGAACGAGATCGAGCTCGTAAAACCGAGACTTGGCCCCAACCGTGGGTGGCGAAGCGCGGTCCAGGCAGACGATCTTTGCCACGCGCGGATCGTCTTCCAACAGGCCGATGAGATTCAGGCCCAGAAAGCTCGCCGCGCCCGTAATGGCAACCACGCGACGCTTGCCCGAAACCCTGATGACGTCACCGCTTGAGCGGCGGATCGAGTGGGGTGATGTGCGCTCCTCGCTCACTTTCCAAACCGTAGTCCAAACGGCCCCGCAAATGATCTTGATTTTTGTGAGAAATGTAGCGAGTTCCGCGCTACGCTGAATCACTCTTTATGCAAGGTAGGCCACGGCCCGCGCGCACCATGCTCGGACCGTACGAGCTTGGCGAACGGCTAGGCCTCGGCGGCATGGCCGAGGTGTTCGTCGCCTACCGCGCCGGCCCGCACGGTTTTGCCAAGAAGGTCGCGCTCAAGCGCATCTTGCCCGAGCTGGCGCAGGACCCGCGCTTCGTGGCCATGTTCTGCGACGAGGCGCGCATCTCGGCGCCCTTGTGCCACCCCAACATCGTTCAGGTCATCGACTTCGGCGAGAGCCAGGGTGAGCTGTTCATGGCCATGGAGTACGTGGAGGGCGTCTCGCTCGCCAAGCTGCTCCGCTACGTATCCGGCCGGCGCGAGCGGTTTCCGCTGGGCGCGGCCTTGTTCATTGCCCACGAGGTGCTATCCGGCCTCGCCTTCGCCCACAACGCCTGCGACGAAAACGGCAACCCGCTGTCCATCGTGCATCGCGACGTGTCCCCCGGCAACGTGCTGATTGGACGCGCGGGCGATGTGAAGCTGGCCGACTTCGGGATCGTGCGCAGCGCGTACGTCGATCGGCGCACCTACCCCGGTGAGCTCAAGGGCAAGGTCGGCTACATGTCGCCCGAGCAGGTGATGGGGGTGGAGGTCGACCCCCGGAGCGATCTGTTCACGGTCGGCATCATCTTGTCGGAAATGCTGATCGCCCGGCCGCTGTTCTCGGGCCAAAACGAGTTCGACATTCTGACCAAAATTTACGAGGCCGACCTGTCGGCGCTCGACAAATACGGGGCAGATTTGACGCCTGGCGTGCGCGATTTGTTGCGCCAAGCGCTGGGCAAAGCCCCCGCCGATCGCTTCGACAGCGCGCGCGACTTCGCTGACGCCATTCGGCGTTTGGCGCAGGCTTCGCAGCTGTCGCTCGACGACTCCGAGCTCGTGCCGTGGCTGTCGGCGTTGGGCGTCTTGCCTTCGCGCAGCGGCACGCACGAGGTGACGCGCTTGGCCGGGCAGCTCGAGCCATCCGCCATGAAGCTGCCCAGCCCGCAGCCCGTGTTGCGCCCCACGACCGCGGCCCCACCGCCCAACAACCGTAACAGCGTACCGGCCGCGCCCATGCCCGGGCTGCCGTTTCGGCGTGCGCTGGTAAGACCGGAGCTGCCGGCGCTGGTGTTCGCGGTCGCGCTCAACGGAGAAACCGGCGAGCTGCACGTGGAAGGTACTCACGGTGAGCTGCGGCTGGCGTTCGAGGACGGCAAGTTGGTGGCGCCGCATGGCAGCGGGGCCGAGATGCAATTGCGTGGCCTGTTCGCGTTCGGCGACGGCACGCTCACCTTCACGGCCCTGCGCGCCGAGCACCCCGTGCACATGCAGCGCATCTCCATCCTGCCGGTGGTCTGCCGCATCGTGCGCGAGCGCTTCACCGTCAACGAAGTGGCCGCTTGGCTTGCGCCCATTCGTCGCCTACCGCTCAACCGCGGAACCTCGCTCCGGCGAGACCCTTCCGAATTTGGCCTGAGCATCGGCGAGCGCCGGGCCATCGAACAAGCGCCGCACAAGCGTTCCCTCGACGATTTGGGGGGCTCCCTGGCGGCGGCGGGCATGGCCGAGCCCGGTGAGGTCTTGCGCGGCGTGTTTTTGGGCTTGAGCTTGGGGCTCTTGAACGCACCCGGCTGGGCCTGGACGCAGGGGTCTTAGGGGTTAGGGGCTAGGGGTTAGGGGTTAGGTCGGCGGGGGGCGAGGGAGAGGCTGGCGCGTGCGTAGGCTCCGTTTGAGGCCAGTGAGCATCCGTTGGATGTCGGACAGACGCCCAATCAGAAGGGTGGCGCCTTGCTCGTCGAGGTAGGTCAGAGCGCGGCTCAGGCAGAGTTGCGTTTCAAGCTCCGCCGCGGAACCGTGAGCGATGTCCAAGAACCGGATGTACTCGAGTGTGCTGGACCGACGATGCCCCTCGGCGATGTTGTAGGTGACCGAGCGCGATGTCTTTCGCAGCTCGCTGCTGATGCCGTACCTCTCGTGAGCCGGAAAGCCCGTTGTGACGCGATAGACGTCAATGCAGAGCTCGAACGCCCTTTGCCACACAAGCAGATCGCGAAATGTCCGAACGCCGCTCATTGCTCCCCCCTCGCTGACTAACCCCTAGCCCCTCACTCCTCACCCCTCACTCTTCGGCCCGCGACCGGGGCCGGTTTCCCGAAATCGTCGCTCAACGCACCGACGGCGAACGGTTGGACGACGAGGGCGGCTCCTGCAGCAACGTCTTTACGGTGTTGGGCGCGCCGGACGCGGGGTTGGGATCTTCCAGCAGCTCGAGCAAGCTTTTCAGCTCGACCGGCTTGAACAACGTATTGCAGCCCGAGGTGCGGAGGTAGCTAGCTTCCTCCTTGCCCAGCGCGCCGCCGGTGACGAACACGAAGCGCCGCGCGATTTCGGGGCGCTGCTTGGCCACGCGCGCGTGCAGCAAGTTGCCGTTGGCGCCGGGCAAAAATACGTCGCACAGTACCAGATCCGGCGCGTAGGCGGGGTCCAGCAACATGGCCTGCGCCTCGGAAGCGGCGGCGCAGGTCCTGACCTCGTGCGGCTTGAGCGAGCGGCGGATGGTGCGCGAAAATACCGGATCGTCGTCGACGACCAGCACCTGTTTCTTGCGCGTGGAGACGGGCGCTGCGCGCAGCGGAGACGGCACCGGCAGCGCCAACAGCCCGCTGTCTTCGCGCGCTCGCGGCAACAGCACGCGGAACGACGCGCCACCGCCCGCGCGTTGGTGCACCTCGATGTGCCCGCCGTGCGCGTTGACGACGTCGGCGCAAATCTTGAGCCCGAGCCCAGTGCCGGCGCCCCGCTCTTTAGTGGTGTAAAACGGCTTGAAAATGTGGGGAATGGCGGAGTTGGCGACCCCGGGGCCGTTGTCCTCCACGACGAGGGCGACGTGCTCTCCGGCTTCCAGCACCCGCACGCACACCTCGGGGTGCGTCGAGTGCTGGCAGGCGTCCATGGCGTTGAGGGTCAGGTTCAGCACGACCTGCGCCAGGTTGTCGCGCCGCGCGATGGTGTAGCAACCGGGCTGGAAGGTGCTCGTCAGCGCGATGCCGCGCCGCTCCAAGTGGGGTCTCACGACGCTCAGCGACTCTTCGACGACCTCGCTGAGCTCGACGTGCTCGGGCGCAATTTCACGGCGGCTGACCGTGCTCAGCTGCTCGACGGTGTCGCGCACGCGGCTCACGGCCGTGCCGATATCGGTCGAAAGCTCGCTCAGCTCCGCCACCGCTTCGCCAATGGCGGTGTCGGCGCCGCCGTCGAGCAGGTCCAGCTGCTCGACTAAGCGCTTCAGCTCTTCCTGCTGCAGCAACAGCGCGCCGGCGGGGCCGCGCAGCTCGTGCGCGACCGTGGCCGTCAGCAAGCCGAGGCTGACCATGTGCGCGGTCTCTTCTTGCTGCTCGCTCGATACCTTCTCGCCGCGACGGTCGCGCTGCGCGCGCAGCGCCGCCAGGTGCGAGATGCTGCTGGCGAACGTGATGGTCTCGGTGTCCAAATCGGCCGGGTTGGCGAACAACAGCACGAAGGCGCCGAGCGGGGTGCGCAGGTCCAAGATCGGCAACGCGAGCACGCTGGGCGTGCCGAGCGCGATGAATTCACCAGCGTCGTCGACCCCGTCGCGGTCGGCGCGCAGGTCGGCCGACTTGGCGGGCTTACGGGTGGCCAGGCTGCGCTCTGCGAAAGCACTCGCGCCGCGCAACAGAGCCGCCAGCGGCCGGCGTGACGTGTCGAGCCCGCGGTCGGCCACTAGCTCGAGGCGGTCGTCCAGCGCGAACGCGAGCGCGCTCTTGGCGCCGCTGCCGTTGAGCAAAGCGTCCAAACAATCTCCCAAGTAGCCGCCGACGGATTCGCCCGCCAAGCGCTGGGAGAGGTCGTGGAATACCTCGAGACGTGTAAGCCGAAGACCTTGCGACACTAGGAGCTCATGACCGGATGCGAGAACGCACCAAAGGCAGCCTCGTAAACATACCCCCGGTCGCGCTCCCTTGTCTAATCGTGCTCGGGTCGGCCGCTCCGGCGCATAGGAGACAATTCAGCGGAGATGTAGGCGTAGAACCGGGTAGGGACGGAAGTCCGACACCGCGCTGAAGCCGGCGGCGAGAAACAAGCCTTCCGGACCGAGCCAAACTTCATCGGGGCGAAGTTGCTCGCCTTCGGGCGCGGCGCGTGGGAACGCTTCCAGGGCGCTGGCGCCGGCGTCGCGCGCCGCGCAAATTGCGGCGTTCAGCAAGCCGCGCCCGACGCCCCGGCCTCGCTCTGCCTCGGCCACGAAGCAACAGGCCACCGCGAATACGTTCTCGCGAGCAGGGTTGCCCGCTTCGCCGTCTCGAAAGCAGGGCAGGTTGCGGTACACGCGCTGATCGTAGAGGCGCGGCACGCTGGGTGCCCGGCTCAGATTCAACCAACCGACGACGGCTTGGTCGTGCGGAGCGAGCGCGACCACCCCGCACAGCTCCGGGCGCGCCAAGCGCGCCACCAACGCCGCCCGGTTCTCTTCCGGCTTGACGTAGCAACGCTCGAGCCAGGCGTTCTTGTCGCCCTCGAAATACCAATAGTTGCAGTAGCAGCCGCTGCCTGCGCTCTCGAAGAGCGCCAAGAGCCCGTCCGCGTGGGCGCTCGTCGCCCGCTCGCAACGGTACGCCCGCTCGGGCTCGTGGCTCATGAAATCGGGGGGCGGGGCACGCTGCCCAAGCGCCGCTCGACCTCGGCCGCCAGCGAGAACAAAAGCTCCTCGGCAAACGCCGGCCCCAGCAGCTGCAGGCCCACCGGCAAGATCGGCTGAGTGCTGGTGGCGGGCGTCGGCGCGCACGGCACGCTCAGCCCCGCAATGCCGGCCAAGCTCGCGGGCAAGGTGAAAACGTCGGCCAAGTACATGGCCAGCGGGTTGTCGACCTTCTCACCGAACCGGAACGCGGAGGTGGGACTGGTCGGCACCGCGATCGCATCGACCGCTTCGAAGGCGCGATCGAAGTCGCGCTTGATCAGCGTGCGGACGCGCTGCGCCTTTTTGTAATAGGCGTCGTAGTAGCCGGCGCTGAGCACGTAGGTGCCGAGCAAAATGCGGCGCTTCACTTCCGCGCCGAAGCCGGCGTTGCGCGTCTTGCCGTAGAGGGAGGTGAGGTCGCTCTTCGCGGTTTCGATGCGCAACCCAAAGCGCACGCCGTCGAAGCGCGCCAAGTTGCTGGAGGCTTCGGCGGTCGCCAAAATGTAATAGGTGGCGATGCCGTACTTGGTGTGCGGCAAGCTGACCGGCTTCACCGTGCAACCGGCCTGCTCCAGGCTGGCGATGGCCGCGCGCACGCTGGCCTCGATGGCCGGGTCCAGCCCTTCGCCGAAGTACTCTTGGGGAATGCCGATGCGCAGCCCTTTGACGTCGCGCGAGCAGGCGGCCTCATAGGCGCCCACCGGCAGCTCGGCACTGGTCGAATCCAGCGGATCTCGCCCGGAGATCACCTCGAGCAGGCGCGCCGCGCTCTTCACGTCCCGGGCGAATGGACCTACCTGATCGAGGCTGGATGCGAACGCCACCAAGCCGTAGCGCGAGACGCGTCCGTAGCTGGGCTTGACGCCGACCACGCCGCACAGCGCCGCGGGTTGGCGAATCGAGCCGCCGGTGTCGCTGCCCAGCGAGCCGAGCGCGAGCCCCGCCGCTACCGCGACGGCGCTGCCGCTGCTGGAGCCGCCGGCGGTGCGCGACTTGTCCCACGGATTGCGTGACGGACCGAATGCGCTGTTTTCACCCGACGAGCCCATGGCAAACTCGTCCATATTCGCCTTGCCAATCAAGATGGCGTCGGCGGCGCGCAGCCGCGCGACCACGGTGGCGTCGTAGGGCGGGCGAAAGCCATGCTCGGGGTCGGTGCCGCCCGCGTTGCCTTCACCCACGCGGGTGAGAATCTTCGAGGCGCAGGTGGTGGGCGCGTCCGTCGTGCACAGCGCATCTTTGATGGCGATGGGGACGCCCGAAAGCTTGCCGAGCGGCGCGCCGGCTTTGCGCTTGGCGTCGACGGCATCGGCGGCGGCCAGCGCGGCGTCGCGCGCAACGTACAAAAGCGCGTTCAAGTCGCGCGTTTGGTCGACGCGAGCCAGCGCGGCTTCGGTCACCTGGCGCGCGGTTAGCACGCCTTTTTGTACCTGATCGGCCAGATCGGCGATGGAGAGGTCGAGCACGTCGGTCATCCTTCGTCCACGAAAGCGGGGACGGCAAAGCCGTCCGATGAAGAGCGGGGCGCCTGGCTCAGCGCCAAATCGTGCGGCAAGCTGCGATGCGGCTCGTCGGTGCGAAACGGCGCGGCCACTACCGCAACCTGAGTCGTGGCGGGCACGTCGGTCGTGTCGAGCTCGGAGAGCTGGTTGACGTATTCGAGGATCCCGTCGAGGTCGCGCTGCATCCGGTCGATCTCAGTTTCCGTGAGCTCGAGCCGGGCAAGCTTGGCTACGTGGAGCACGTTGTCGCGAGTAATGGCCATGATGAAAATGCGCCGTCACCCGGCGCGCGGCGGAGCCTAGCCCATTTCGGCGATAGGTCAGCTATGCTCGGGCCATGGCGTCGCCTCCCGGCGGTTACGGCCCTCCGCGCGGTGGCTATCCGCCTCCGCCCGGCTACGGTCCTCCCGGTCAGCAGCCGGCATCCGCTCACAAGCCCATCACGGGCTCGGCCGAAACCATGGCGTTGCACGCCATGACCATCGACCCCAAGACGGGGCTGCCGAAGGGGGAGAAGCCTCCCGCCAGCCCGGCGGCAGTGCTGGCGCTGGTTTGCGGCATCCTGCTCTGCTTGGGCCCGCTCACCGGCCCGACGGCCATCATCGCGGGCTTGGTCGCGCGAGCGCAGGCTCAGCGGAAACCGAACGTGGTCGGCGGGCGAGGCATGGCCACCGTCGGCATTGCGCTCGGCGTGGTCAACCTACTGCTGTGGACGTTTTTGTTGGTCTACTACCTGTCGCAAGATGCCTGACAGGCGTTCAGGACCGCGGAAAATGGCGGCTCGTCTCGGCTTTAGCGCGCAACCGGCCCGGGCCCTGTCCGATGGACCCGCGTGGCCCAGCTCCCCCTCGACGACGTCCGCGAGCTCCCCGACTCGACGCGCCACGTGGCCCTCGCTAGGCTGCCGGAGCGCTTGCGCGGACCGAATCCGCACGCGCCGAGGCGAGTGAGCGATTTTCGGGAATTTCAAGATGGGGAGCTGGTTCCCGGCACGCGCTACCGCGTCACCCGCCTGATCGGCTCGGGCGGTATGGGCCGCGTGTACGAAGTGGAGCACGTCGAGCTCGGCAAGCGCTTCGTGCTCAAGGCGCTGCAGCGCGAGCTCGCGCGACGCGAAGATCTGGTAGCTCGCCTGCGCAACGAGTGGCGCGCGCTGGCGCGGCTCGAGCACCCGAACATCGTCAACGTCACGGACGCCGGCACCTCGCAAAACGACGTGCCGTTCTACGTGATGGAGCGGCTCGAAGGCGAGACGCTGTCGGCGCTGCTGCACCGTCAACGGCGCCTGGTGCCGCAGCAGGCGCTGGCGATCGCGGCCGGCATCTTGGATGGCCTGCACGCCGCTCACCAAATCGGCGTCGTGCACCGCGACGTCAAGCCGCCCAACATCTTCTTGACCGCACCAACGACGGTCAAAGTCTTGGATTTCGGCATCGCCAAGATCAAGAACGCCAAGGACGTCATCACCGCGCGTGGTCTGGCCGTGGGCACACCGCGCTACATGTCGCCCGAGCAGGCTCAAGGCACGCCGGTCGACGCGCGCTCGGACATTTACGCGACCGGTTTGATGCTGTTCGAAATGGTGAGCGGCGTCGGCCCCTTCGACGACGCGCGTGATCACAACGAGCTGCTCTTGGCTCATTTGGGCCGGAAAGCGCCGCTTCTGTCCAGCATTTCGGTGGTGGCTCCGGAGTTGGACGCGGTGGTGGCGGGCATGCTCGCCAAAGATCCGCGCGAGCGTCCGCCGAGCGCGCGGCAGATTGCCGACACCCTGCGCGCGCTGAGCGAGCGCTACGCGCACTACGTCGCGACCGAGGCGCCCACCGTCAACGCCCCGCGCACGCCCTTGTCCGAGCCACCCACGCGTGTCGAGGGTCAGCGTCGCAGCGCGCGGCCCGCCGCTGGGCCAACCCGGCCCGACAGCGTTGCCGCTCTCGCTCGCCAAGAGCAGTCGGGCGACACCACCACCGTTCAGCCCGCCTTCGAAATCGCCACCACCGCCGCGCACGCGCTGCCCAATCCCAACGTCACTCAGCGGCTGCCCGACGTGGCGCCGGCCACGCCCTCGCTGTACGGACCCGACACGCTAGTCGATCCTTTGACTAAGGCGCCCACCGTGGTTCCAGGAGCTGCGCCGGAGCGCACCGAGATGCTGCTCTCGGTGCCGTTGGCGCCAGGAGGGCGGCAGCCGACGGATCCCGGACCCACCCGCACCGCCGTGCCGTTGGCGGAGGCGCCGAACCTCACGCCACCGCCGGTCGTGCCCATGCGTTCGCTGCCGCCGTTGGCGGGCCCCAGCTCGAACCGCCTACGCGGCGTGGTCGTCGCGTCGGTTGCGGCGGTGCTGCTGGTGGCGGCCGGATTTTGGCTGCGTCGCGGCAGCACAGCGGCCGCCGAGGTTTCGCCGGTCCTGGCGGCGTCGCCGGCCGTGGCCTCGCCCCCCTCCCCAGTGGTGGTTGCCCCCGTGGTGGTTGCCCCGACGCCGGGCGCCACGGTTTCGGCCTCGCCGCCGGCGGCTGAAATGCCCTCCGAAGCCGCCGCTTCATCGCCGTCAGCGGCCCCCCTTGCGGTTGGGCTCGCGCCATTGAGCGGTGCCAAGGCGGTGCCGGCCGTAGCCGTAAAGCCAGGAAATAACTCGAAGAAACATACATTCCTGTCCCTCGAGCCTCCGGCAGGCCCGTCAACTAAAGTTGCGGTGCCCTCGAGCTCATCCAAGGCCAAATCCGGCCGAACCCTACCGAGCTCTGGTCTGTGAAAAAGCCGCTAAAACGGCTTGCACAGCCCAGAAGGTGCGCGTAAGTTCCGCGCCCCTCGCAATTGAGCGGGGGAACACCACACGTCCCACGCGCATCCAGAGCGTCCGGTGCCTTCGCAAAACGAGGGTTGGCGCTCGGTGGGACGGAGGCCTAACCGAAAGGAAACCGCGCACCATGACCGAGAATACCGACCAGGGCGTCGTCGAGACGGCCCCGGAAATGAATCGCACCATCCGCAACGCCGATGAGCCGCTCAGCGTCAAAGAGCTGTTCGAGGCCGGCGTCCACTTCGGTCACCAGACCAAGCGCTGGAACCCCAAGATGCGTCCGTTCATCTACGGCGCACGCAGCGGCATCCACATCGTGGATCTCGACCAGACGGCTCGCCTCTTCAAGCGCGCCTTCGACTTCTTGTCGGAGACGACCGCTCGCGGCGGCAGCGTGCTGTTCGTCGGCACCAAGCGCCAAGCGCAAGAGATCGTCCGTGAAGAGGCGCGTCGCGCCGGCATGTACTTCGTCACCAACCGCTGGCTCGGTGGCACGCTGACCAACTTCCGCACCATCAAGGGCGGTTTGGATCGCCTGCGCACGCTCGAGCGCATGAAGGAAGACGGCACCTACTCGCAGCTGCCGAAGAAAGAGACCGTGCAGCTCGAGAAAGAACGCGCGCGCCTCGAGAAGTACATCGGCGGCCTCAAGGGCATGGGCGCCGTCCCCCAGGCCATCTTCGTGATCGATCCCGCGCAAGAGACGATCGCGGTGAGCGAGGCCAAGCGCCTGGGCGTGCCAATCGTCGCCATCACCGACACGAACTGCGATCCGGACATGGTCGACTACGTGATTCCCGGTAACGACGACGCCATCCGCTCCGTTCGTCTGATCACCGGTGCCGTGGCTGACGCCTGCGTGTATGGCACCGCGCGTCGCCGTGAGTACCAGAACCAAAACCAGGGTGGCGACGGCCGGCAGGGTCACCAGCAGGGCAAGATCGAAGCGCAGGTCATCTACGCCAACCGTGGCAACCGCGACAATTGAGGAGCCGATGAGCCAACCCAGCATGCAGCAAGTGAAGGAGCTCCGCGATCGTACGAGCGCGGGTCTCAACGACTGCCGCTCGGCCATCACCGAGGCCGGCGGCGACATGGAAAAGGCCGTCGAGATCATCCTGAAGAAGGGCCTGGCGAAGAGCGCGAAGCGCGCCGGCGCCGTGGCTTCGGAGGGCGTGGTCGTTTCGGCCGTCACCGCCGACAGCAAGCGCGGCGTGATCGTCGAAGTGAACATCCAGACGGATTTCGCCGCGCGTAACGCTGACTTCTTGGCGTTCGCCGACCAGGTGGCGAAGGCCGCGCTGTCGGCCAAGCCGGGCAGCGACTTGGGTGCCGAAAAGTTCCCCGGTGGCAGCGCGACCGTGGAAGAGACGCGCGCGGCTCTCGTCGGCAAGCTCGGTGAGAACATCACCGTGCGCCGTTGGGACAGCCTGAGCGTCGACGGCGCGGGCAAGGTGCAGTCGTACGTGCACATGGGCGGCAAGATCGGTGTCTTGCTCGCCGTGCGCGCCGCTTCTGACGCGGCCGCCAAGTCGCCCGCGTTCGACAAGCTGGCTGACGACTCGGCCATGCAAATCGCCGCGATGGCGCCCTTGTACCTGTCGGCGAGCGAAATCCCCGCCGACGCCAAGGCCAAGCAGTCGGAGATCTTCAAGGGCCAGCTGGCAGAGGATCCCAAAGCTCCTCCGGCGGCTTCGCACCCGAAGATCATCGAAGGCAAGCTGGCCAAGTGGGCGAAGGAAATTTGCCTGCTCGACCAGCCGAGCGTGCTCGAGGGCGACAAGACGGTCGACCAGGTTCGCGCGGCGGTGTCGAAAGAGCTCGGCGGCGACGTCGTGTTCAGCCGCTTCGTGCGTTTCGAGCGCGGCGAAGGCATCGAGAAGCCGACGGGCGACGACTTCGCGGCCGAAGTCGCGAAGATGGCCGGCGGCTGATTACGTCACGGTAGCGCCAGCTACTCCAGTGAGCCCCGCACGGAAACGTCGCGGGGCTCGCTCGCGTTTGTGGGACCGACGAAGCGCAGAGCCGCGGCGCGCCGCGCCCAGCGCGTCACCTTGCCGGCGTCGCCGCTTTCATCCAGCTGAGCAGCCCGCTGTGCGGGTAGCGCCGCCGGAAGACCGCCGCTGCGCTCTCTGCCTCGTTGCGCGCGCCCATGCCCCAAAGCGCGCGCACGCGCAGGGCTTCGCGCTCTTCGACCAGCTGACCTCGTGGATATTCGCGTTGATGCTGCAAGATGGCCGGCAGCGCCTCGCTGAAGTTACCGCGGGCAATGCTCCGGCGCGCCGGCTCCAGCAAGCGCAGCTCGAAGGCGTAGGTCGACGGGCTCGTGACTCGGACGGGCTCGTTGCCGGCCGCTCGTGCTCGTGGCGGCTCCGCGGGCTCGACGACCAGGGGCGCGGCATCGGCCAGGTTTGTCATCGCCAGCGCTGGCGCGGGCTTGGGGCGGTGGCGCATCGCGGGAGCGCCCATCAGCGATTGCTGGCCAGGCGTCAGGGACCGTTCCGAGTCGTACAGCTTGCCCCCTGCGGCGGCGAGGCCCGCCAACGCCAGGGTGGCAGCGGTCGGTAACAGGATCCGCGCCCAACGCGAGCTAGGTCGTGCGGGGTGATGCGGCGATACCGGTCGTAGCGTGATGCCGGACGGGCGCTCGTCGAGAGCAGCTCGTGCGCGGTCCAAAATGCGATCGCGCAGCGCCCGGTCGGCGGAGGGCAACAGGCGCTCTTGGCTCAATAGCGCGCGGGTCGCGCTAGCCAACGGCGGAATACGCGTGTCCATTACCAACGCCCTCCCTTGCTGAGCCGCGACAGCGCGCTGTCCAGCTCTTTGCGAGCCTTCCGCAATCTCGAGTACGCCGTGAACAGGGGAAGCCCCATCTCGGCAGCGATTTCGCGCATCGGCACTTCGTCGACGTCGTGCATGACCAACACCGCGCGCCGCTCGAGCGGAACCTGAGCGAGCGCCTTGAGCAGCAGGCTGCGCGTCTCGCCCGCCGCGGCGGCATCGTCCGGACGCGTCCCTAGATCTTCGGCGTCGTAGGTGTCGGTCAACACCTCGCGCGTGCTCTTGCGGCGATGACTCGACGCCACGCGAAAAGCGATGCCGAAAAGCCAGGGCCGGAGCGGGCGAGCCCGGTCGTAGTCCTGCCAGCGGCGATGCATGACCAAGAACACCTCGTGCACGACGTCTTCGAGATCGGCGTAGGGCACGCCCAGCCGTCGCAGCGAGCCGAGCAAGTAGTCCAGCTCGCGCTGATAGACCTGAAAGCAGCCTTCGGCCCCGACAGGCGGTAATCCTGCATCTTCTGTGGCGAGCTCCAGGTTCTCGAACGCCACCAAAGAGGATTGCGGGGAGGGGAGCCGTTTTGTTAGCGAAAGCCCGGCACGCGGCTAAACCTGCGGCACTGGCGCGCGCCAACCGTTGCCGGCATGGACAAAAAGACGCGCTCCCGGATCCTTCCTTCGTGTCTGGATCCGGGAGGCGTTGTCACCGCACGTCAGCCCACCGTCGTTGCACCCCTGGATCCCCGTCCTAAGACCCCAGAAAATCCCCGAAAACCCCACCTTCTCACGTCGTTGAATAGGTGAGACCCCCCGAAAAGACCCGCCCACCCCGAGTCCTAACCGCCGCGAAAGCGTCTCACTCTTAGATGGCAACTCGCCGGGCGTTTTGATCACATCTTGGAAAACAATTTCAACCGGGACGAGGAGCGCGGGCAGTTCGGCCTTGGGGCCCGGCCCGGAACGTGATCAAACTAGGGGCCTGGAGCCATTCACGTGAGTCGGTTGTTCGAACGATCCTTCAACCTCGGTCATGCCGCGCCGGTGACAACGCTGGGCGGGATGGACGGAGGCCGCTTTCGGCGGGTCGTGTCCGAGCAATTCGAGGTGCTGTGGCGGTTCCTTCGCCGCCTCGGCATCCCCGATGGTGATCTCGACGACGCGGTTCAGGAGGTAGTTTTGGTGCTCGCTCGCAAGCTCGATCAAGTGGAGATCGGTTGTGAGCGCGCGTTCGCCCTGAGCACGGCCGTCCGGGTGGCTTCGGGCTTTCGCCGCACGCTGCGCAACCGACGTGAGATCGACGACGCAGCGCTCGCCGACATTCAAAGCCCTGAGCTCGGTCCCGAGGCGCTCGCCGAAAAGCAGCGCCTGCGCCGGATGCTTCAGGCCGTATTGAACCAGCTCCCGCTCGACCTGCGCGCCGTGTTCGTTCTCTACGAGCTTGAAGAAATGACTATGGCGGAGATTGCCTCGACGCTGCAGCTCCCGCCCGGCACCGTCGCCTCCCGCCTGCGTCGCGCGCGAGAGCAATTCGAAAGCCTCGCGTCGCACGCGACGGAGGGCCTCGCCTCATGAATGAACCGCGCCGGCTGATCCAGGGTGGCGGCGTCGCGCAACGTTTGCTCGAATCCGCATCGCTCGACCGACCGGGGCCGGCCGCGCGAAGTCACGCTGCTTCGCTGGCCGCCACCGCCAGCTCGTTCGCGCGCACCAGCTCGGGTGGCAGCGGCACCTATCGCGCCGGTGGCCACTCGGCGCGCTCCGCTCATCCGGCCAAAACCGTGGTGACGTGGGTCGTCGTCGGCGCCGCCGCCAGCGTCGCCCTCGGCCTGCTCGGCTCCAAGCTGCTCGCCCCCGGCGGCTCATCTCGCGCCGCAGGCACCTTGGCAACCTTGCCCACGCTGAGCGCCCCCGCTCCTGCCCTCAGGTCACCCGACATCTCTCCGGAGCCCGCCCCCGCGCCGCTAGCTATCGCGCCCGAGCCCGTTCCCCGTGCGCCCGTTTCTGAGCCGAGTCGTGCGGCGGGGGCGCACATCGAGCCCTGGGTTCCGAGCCCCGTGTCGGCTGCGTCCGGCACCGCGCCCGCCCCCAGCGCGGCGTCGCTCGACGAGGCCCGCCAAATCGAAGCCGCCCGCCTCGCCATCTCTCGCGGCGACTGCGACGCCGCCATCGCCCACCTCAACGCATATGACTCCGCTCACCCCGACGGCCGCCTCAAACCCGAAGCCATGGCCCTCCGAATCCAAGCGTTGACCATTGGCGGCAAGACGACGGAAGCGCGCGCGCTGGCGAACGAATTTGCGCAGAAGTATCCGGGGAATCCGTTGGCGCAGCAGGTGCACCGCAACGTCGCGAAATAGGGCGTGAAGGGGTCTCGCTCAGCGCGCCGCCACCTTCACGCTCTGTGACCGAGCGCGCGTCGTCTTCTCGGGCTCGTAGTACAGCTTGGCCTCGGCGCCGCCGTCCACTGCGGTCACCGGCAAGGTGGCTTGCAGGCTGTACTCGAAGACTTGTTTGGCGCTGGGAGCCAGGGTGGTGATGTACAGGATGAGCTGGCGGCCGGTCGTTTCGAACCGCGAAATGGCGCCGGAATCCAGGTACTTCTGGAGGTCGGCGGTGTTGACGGCGAAGCCGGGAGCGATGCCTAGCGTGAGCAGCACCATGTTTTGCGTCACGACCTCGTTGTTTTGGAGGGTGACGGTGGCCTTGACCACGTCGTCCACGAACAGATCGCTCTTGTCGTAGGCGACGTCGATGGACAGCGGGCCCTTGGGCTCGGCCGGAACATCGGCCCACGCCAAGTTGTGGCTGGCGACCACGTTGTAGCTCGGTGTGCCCGTGCCGGTGAAGGCGAGGGTGACGTCGTGGGTCCCCGGCCCGGCCAGTTGCGTGAGGTCGACGCGCGTCATCACGTCGCTTTGCGCTTTGGTGAGCGACACGCTTTGCGCCGCGTTGCCGTCGACCAGCACGTTGAAGCTGCCGACCGCGCCCTTGGTGCCTTTGGTCGCCGAAAGCAGCAGGGTGCGCAACGTCCAAATGGTGGCCTGCGTCGAGCCGAAGTTGCCGTTCGCGTCCTTCTTGCTGGTCAGGTACTTCAGCGCCCCTTCGACGGTGGCTTGGCCGTAGCCGCTTTGCAGCATGGCGTAGGCGACCAGCGCCGTGGCCGAGACGGCCGCGTCGTTGCCGCCGCTATAGAAGTTGGTTTGCGTTTCGCCCGCGTCCCAGTGAACGCCGTCGTCGCCGGATTGCTTGGCGGCGTCGAGCTCGTCGAGCAGCGTGGTGAGCTCGGGGTCGTTGGGAGCGCCGGCCGCGAAGGCGTTGGCGACGATACCGAGCGTGTACGGGTCGTTGTCTTTACCCAGGTTCTGCTTCACGTACTCGAGCGCGCTCTGCACCGCCGCGCCCGTTTCACCAGCCGTGGCCAGTGCCCAGGCCGTGAAGGCGGTGTTGCGCACGGTGCTGGTGTGGAAGCTGAAGAACTCGGACATATCGCCCTTGAAGGAGCCGTCCGGTTGCTGTTGGCTTTCGATCCACTGCACGGTGCGCGCCAGCATGGCCTCGTCGATCTCGTGCACCTTGGACATGTCCGAAAATTCCATGATACCGAAGGCGGTGACGGACAGGAACGGCGCCGGGTCTTGCTCGCCGAACCAAGAGAAGCCACCGCCCTTGTGCTCGAAGGTGAGCAACCGCTGGTAGCCGGTCGACATCAACGTCTCCGCCTTGAGCTCGATTTCAGGCGTGATCTGCTTCGTGTCCTTCATGTATTGGGTGACCAAGACGTTGGGCCACGCCGACGACGTCGTCTGCTCGAAGCAGCCGTTCGGCTCCTTCAAAATGCTGTCCATGCCTTGCACGGCTTGCGCCAAAAACGCCGGGAAAATGTCGACGTACAGCTGCTCCGAGCCCGGCACCTCATTGGCGGGGAAGGTGACCGAATGCGTCGCGCTCGGCGTGTCGAGGCTGCCCGAGAACGCGGCCGGAAACGCCTTGCCGTCGGGCACCACTCGCACCGTGCGAGCTACCGCGTCGGATTTTTGATCACCCTTCGCGACCACGGTCAGGGTCTGTAGCCCCACGCTGTTGACCTTCACCGGAAAGCTCACGCCCGTGACCTGCCCCGGCTCGAGGTCTACGCTCGTCGTGGTGGGCCCAACCGCGCTGTACCAGGAGCCCGGTTGTAGCTCGAGCGATACCGTCTGCGGCACGTCCAAGTAGTTGTAAACCGCGATGGGAAACGTAACGCTGTCGCCGCGGGTGAGGGCGGCCGGAAAGCTCACGTCCACGAAGAAATCTTGAAACACCTTGATGCCGCTCTCGCTGCCGCCGAGCCGGCCGTCGGCGGAGTTGGCTAGCGCCGACACTCGCCATTCGGTGATGCTGTCGGCCATATCGACGTCGACGGTTGCTTTGCCGTCGGCGCCGGTGATGACGGACGGATTGACGTACAAAGTCTCAGGGAAATCGTTGCGAACGCGCGGCCCGGTGGCGCCTGCGCCGGTGCTGGAAGCGCCGCCGGCGGCGGTCGTGCTGCCGGTGCCGCCGGTCGCCTGAGGCCCACCGTTGGCCAGGCCTCCTCCTTCCTGGCTCGGGAAGCTGGGGCCGCCATGCTTGCCGATGTCGAGCTCACTGAGCGGGAATTGCAGCTCCGCGTCGTCGGTCGTCGCAAAGCGCTCGTCTGGGCCCGCGCCGGTGAGCGTAACCTGGGAGTAGTCGCTGGCGACCCTGAACCGGTTGCCCCAGAAGTCGTAAACGACCACCGTCTTGGCTAGCTCGGCGCTGAGCGCGCTCGAAAAGTCAGTCCCCGCGCAGGCGCCATACGCTTCGCAACCACGCGCCTTCAACACCGCGACGGCTTGCGTGGCGGCCTGGTTCAAGCTGGCCGTGAGCTCGAGCTTGAGCGCGGCGTAGGCCGGCTCGAGATTGCCCTTGGCGGCTGCCAACACTTCGCCCAGGGCGCCGTGCTGAATTCCGGTGAGTGACGTGTTCTTCATCGCCGCCAGCGCCGCGCTCGTCTTCTGCTGCGCGGCGCGGTTGGCGGCTCGGTTCTTCTGGGCCGTCTCTTGAAAAAGCAGGCTCGAAAAATCGGCCGCGGGCGCGTGGATTTCGTACTCTGGCTTGGCCAGTTGGTCTTCGATCTCGAAGTACGTGCGCAGCAGGCCTGGCTTGGCGTCGACCAGCGCAAATACAGCCTGATCGACGATCTGTAGGCCGAGCGCGGCGACCGCCGGATCCCCGTTTTCGTCCGTCACCGCCAGCGTGAGCTTGGCTGGCGTTCCCGGTGCGTACACGTCCTGATCGGCCGTCACCTCGACGTTCAACGCCGCGTCGTTGCGCGCAAAGATGGTGCGACCGGTGCGCACGATTTGCCCGTCGTCGTCGACCAGGTACGCCTCGATGCGGTTGCTGCCGCCCAGCGATGGGTCGATGGTGGTCGTGAAGCTGGCGGCGCCGTCCGTCGCCGTCAGCGTACGCATGTCGACGGTCTGGCCGTCGTTGAGCCAATCGACGTATACGGTGCCGGTCGCTTCGGTGGAGGTGATGTCCACCTTCACCGTCTCGCCCAGCTGATACACGGACTTGTCCGTACGCAGCAGCAAATGCTCGGCGCCGGTTTGCTTGGCAAAGTCGAACGTGGACGCGACGGTCTTGCCGCCGTCCAGCGTCACCGTGGCTTGGAAGGTGCCTTTGGGTTCCTTGTCGGACGGTGGCGTCCAGGCCAGCGACGCTTGACCGTAGGCGTCGGTGGTGGCGTCGAGCGCGCTGTTGTCGGGCGCCACCAAGTGGACGGCGGCGTTGGCCAGCGGTGTGCCCAACGGATCGGTCGCGAACAGCAACAGCTCGTTCTCGATCTCGGGCACGAGCGCACCGGATTCCGGCACCAGGGCGACGTTGGCACCCTGCGCCGAAACCGTCACCATCGTCGATTTTTCGACCTTCTGACCGGCGCTATCGGTCACCGTGACCCGTAGCTCGATCGCGGCGCTGCCTTGCTGCAGCGGAATGCCGGGCAGCACGGGGGGCAGGGCGAGCGAGAACTCGTAGTGCCCGTCCGCGCTCAACGTGCCCATGGTTTTTTGGAACAACGTCGAGCCCACGTCGACGGAGTAGCCCTCGACGACCACCGAGCCTGCGACGGGCTTGCCGAAGAAATACTTCGAGTCGATGGTGCCGCTGATGGTGGCGCCCGGCGCGTACCAAGGGTCCTCGGTCTTCACCGCCACGTCGAACTTGGGCAGCGCATAGTGCGAAACGTTGACGGTCTTCTCGCTCGTCACGTCGCTGGAGATGACGCGCAGCTTGAAGGTGCCTTCGTTCACGATGTTGCCGATCAGGAACGTGGTCGCGGCCACGCCGAACTTGTCGGTGCGCACCTGCTTCTTGAAGACTTTGTTGCCTTTGGCGTCCTCGACCTCGAACGTAGCCGTCTCGCCCGCGACCGGCTTGTTGCCGTCGCGCGCTAGTGACAGCGCGCGCAGGTTGATGACCTGACCGGGCTGATAAATGGGCTTGTCGCTGGTCAGGAGCAGCTTGCCGGCGCCGCTGTCGACCTTCATCGCGTCTTCCAGCTTGGTCTTGGTGCCGTGCGCGCTCATGTGCGCCCGTACCTTGTAGTCGCCAGGGGTTTCGACCTGTATTTGCACCTCGGCGTCGCCGGTCGCTTCGGTGGTGACGTCCTGGGTTTGCACCACCTCGTCGTTTTGAACGACCTCGAAGGTAACGCCCTGACCTTCCACGGGCGCGTTGTCGAGCGCGTTTTGGACGCGCACCCGGTAGAAGCCGTCGCGGGTCGGACGCAACGTGGCCGGCCCCTCCAGCCGCAAGTCGAGCAACGGCACCACGTACATCAAGCTGCGCGTCACGCGCAGGCTCGACTTGGCGGTGCCGTCGTCGACGCGCAGGTTGTACGAAACCAAATCGGACTGCGCGGTGATGCTCGATGGCGCCGCAAGGCTTGCGCTCAACGTCGCAGATTCTTCCGCGCCGAGCGAGTAGGGGAGCTCCACCGAGCCAAGCTCGTCTTTACCGTCGACCCCCAAAAGGTGCAGCACCAACTTGCCGGAGCTGGGATGGTCGAGGAGCGACGTGACCGGTACGTCCACCGTGAGCGTGCCGTCCTCGATGCTGCCCCGCAGCTTGGCCTCATCGACCGAGACCACGCCGTTCTCGGTGTGATCGCCCGCGCCCTCCACCACGACATGGCTGCTACCCCCGGAGTCCGAGCCGCAGGCGGCGCCCCCGCCGAGCGAGCTTGCCAGCAGCAGAACGAACGGCGCCGAACGGAAGCGCGGTGAACGACGCGAGCCGATGTTGGTGCGATGAAAGCGCATGGTGAAGCCCTCGGGGTTGACCCGAAACCTTCACGAAGTGTGCCAAGCGCCCCGTGGCTAACATCCCGAGGATGCTCGCTTGTTAACCAAGGAATCTATTGGCTATTTAAGCAACTTGGCGGTGTGCCAACTGCGCCTGGCGCGGGCAACTGTTGGCACACCCGCGAGCCTGGGGTCAGGTCTACAGCCCGTACACCTTCGTGCGGTCGCCCGACAAGCCGCGCAACGCGTCGCGGGTATCGAGCACCAGTTTCGATTCGCGGAACAGCCGCTCGCGCTCGAGCGCGGTGTGGTCGGTGATGATCACGACCAAGTCGTAGGGGGCGAAGCTGCTCTTCGGGTCGGTGGCTTTCAGCGTGACACCATCTTCGTCCACCTCCGTGACGAACGGGTCCATGATCGCCACGTCGGCGCCACGCTGCATGAGACCGTGGATCACCGCGAAGGCGGGCGACTCGCGTACGTCGCTGACGTCCTTCTTGTAGGCCACCCCGTACACCAACACCTTCGCGCCGCGCACCGCTTTGGAGTGATCGTTCAGCGCCGTGGACGCGCGCTCGACCACGTAATTGGGCATACCGCTGTTGATAGTGTCGGCCAGATCGATGAAGCGCGCCTGGTACTGCAGGGTCCGAAGCTTCCACGACAGGTAGAGCGGATCGATCGGGATGCAATGTCCACCGAGACCGGGGCCTGGGTAGAACGGCATGAAACCAAACGGCTTGGTCGCGGCCGCGCGGATAACCTCGAAGGGGTCGATGCCGAGCTTCCGCGCCATGATCGCGACCTCGTTGACGAGGCCGATGTTGACGGCGCGGAAGGTGTTCTCCAGCAATTTCACCATCTCGGCGGCCTCCGGCGAAGACACCGGCACCAGCTTGTCGATGATCTGCGAATAGAGCGCCTGAACGACTTCCAGGCAACGCGGCGTGCTGCCGCCAACCACCTTGGGCGTGTTCTTGGTCTTGTAGACTTCGTTGCCCGGGTCCACGCGCTCGGGCGAGAACGCAACGAAAAGGTCCTTACCAACCACGAGGCCCTTCTCGGTGAGCTTGGGCACCAGCACCTCGCTGGTCGTGCCGGGGTAGGTGGTAGACTCGAGCACCACCAGCATGCCCGGATGCTGGTACTGAGCGATCGCCTCGGTGGCCGAGACGATGAACCGCATGTCGGGATCTTTCGTCTTGTTTAGCGGCGTCGGGACGCAGACCACCACGGCATCGGCCTTGGCCAAAATCGCTCGGTCCGTGGTCGCGTCGAGCCGGCCGCTCTTCACGTGCGGGGCGAGATCTGCCGTCGGTACGTCAGCGATATATGACTCACCCGTGTTGAGCAGACGCACCTTTTCCGGATCATTGTCGAGCCCGGTGGTTCGAAACCCAGCTCGCGCGAATTCCGCTACCAGCGGCAGGCCGACGTAGCCGATGCCGATGACGACGACGTGAGCCTGTTTTGACGAGATTTTGACAAGTAGATCTGACATTCCCTCGGGGCCTCTAGGGTGGCTTCGTTGCACGAGCGTCACCAGGTTTCAAGGCGAAGGCGGCGAAAGGGGCCTGCGCGCGGCCGCGGGCGGCATGTCGCTCAGGCTCATGGGGCCTGGGTCCCTCCGATGCCGCCGAGCGGGCGGTTGGAAGTCGGGTGAGGGGGGTAAATTTGAACATGTGGCTGGCCGTTCCGCCCGAAGAGTGGTTCTCTGTCTTTGGGCGACCCGCCTGCTTGCGGGCATTGTGGAGGCAACATGCGTTGGCTTAGCGGAGTATTTGTAGCGTTTGCGTTTGCGTCGGTGGCGGCAGCCTGTAGCTCGGGGGACACACCTCCCGGAAGGAACGACGGCGAAGCGCTGGGCTCGGTCAGCCAAGCCATCACGACGGCGTGCAACACTCAAACGTTGGGGTTGCCTTGCGACCCGGACGGTCCCGCCGGCCCGCGGCTCGAGTGCGAGGGCATGTGCAGCATCGGCGCGACTGGGTTGGTCAGATGCAGTGTTACGCCGCCAGGCTGGCTCGATGGGGTTACCTGCGGCACGGCCAGCGGCGTGGGTGACGCGGCCTGCACGCGCTACTGCAGCGGTAAGACCTGCCTCGCGGCCGTCGCGCCCTTGGGCACCGCCTGTCGGCCCAATCTCAATAGTAACCCGTGTGACGGACAATGCGATGGCACCGGCAAATGCAACAGCCTGGGCGGCGCCGCTTGTGCGTTCGGTCGCGACGAGCAGTTATGCAAGTTCGCGACTTGTAATTTTTCGAACGCCACGCAGTGCAAAACGGAGAATCTCCTCCGAAATACGCTCTGCTCGGACACGGACGCCTGCTCGATTGGCACCTGCAACTCCACGGGTGTCTGCGTAGCGGGACCCACCGCGGGCTGCGACGACGGCAATTCCTGCACCGATGACGCTTGTGACGCCGTCGGTGGCGGCTGCGTCGGGACGCCCAACAACGCGAATTCTTGTTCGGACGGCAACGCCTGCTTGACGGGTGAGCACTGCGCCGCTGGCAAGTGCATCGCCGGTACTACGCCCGTCAACTGTGACGATAGCAATGCGTGCACGGCTGACTCGTGCGATCCAAACACGGGTTGCGCGCACGTCGCCAAGTCTTGCAGCGACGGCGATGCTTGCACGGCTGATTCGTGCGATCCGGCCACGGGTGCCTGTTCGAGCACGCCCATCAGCTGCGCCGATGCCGACCCCTGCACCGTTGACGCTTGCGATACCGTCACGGGCTGTTCGCACGTGAACATGAATTGCGACGACGCCAACGCTTGCACGGCGGATTCCTGCGCGGGCGGCGTGTGCGGCCACGCCACGGTCAGCTGTGACGACAACGACCCCTGCACCAACGACAGCTGTGACACTGTCACCGGCTGCTCGCACGTGAACATGAATTGCGACGACGCCAACGCATGCACGGCGGATTCGTGTGCCAACGGGACGTGCGGCCACGCCACCGTGAGCTGCGACGACAACGACGCCTGCACCGCCGACAGCTGCGATGCGCTGAGCGGCTGTGCCCATGTGGCCATCGTTGATTGCGGCGCTGGTGGTGCTGGTGGTGTCGGGAACGCGGGTGGTGCCAGCGACGGCGGCGCTCCTCCGACCGGCGGCACGGCTGGTACTGAAACTGGCGGTACGGCTGGTACTGAAACTGGCGGTACGGCTGGTACTGAAACTGGCGGTACGGCCGGTACTGAAACTGGCGGTACGGCCTCTGCCGGCACGGCAACGGGCGGCAACAGCACGGCTGGTACGCCCTCGGCTGGCACGACGTCTGGCGGCACCGAGGCGACCGGCGGGACCACGGCTACTGGCGGCGCGTCGACCCCAGAGGGTGGGGCGATGGACGGCGGGACGACTGGCTCCGGTCCACGCACGGCCGACGACAGCGGCTGCGGTTGCCGCGTACCTACGCAACCCGCCAAGAGTGGCTCAGTGGCTTGGGCCCTGAGCCTGCTCGGCTTGACGGCGCTGCTTCGTCGCCGTCGCGCGGCCTGAGCACGACTCAGTGGGCGACGGCCTGGCGAACCACTTCGCGCAGGTCGTCGCGCCACGAGCGCGGCGCCAAGCCGAACGTGCGTTCGAACAGGCTAGTGTCGAGCAATGAGTTTGCTGGCCGCTTGGCCGGCGTTGGATAGTCCGAGCTGGCAATGGCGGTGACGAGCGGTCGGCGCCCGGTGTAGGGCGCCTGCTCGGCGATGATGGCCTGTGCGAAACCATGCCAGCTCGTCTCGCCCGCACCCGCAAAATGGTAGGTGCCCCAGGCTAAGGTCTCGCCGCTTGCGAGGCGTCCGGCCAGCGCGAGTAGCGCGCGCGCCAAGTCGGCCGCGGCGGTTGGTCTGCCCCTTTGATCGGCGACGACCCGAAGCTCGTCGCGCTCGCGCGCCAGGCGCAGCATGGTCTTCACGAAGTTCTGGCCGTCGGCGCTGAAGACCCAGGACGTTCGCAGAATCAAGTGCTGCGGGATCTCTTCGCGAATCGCGACCTCACCCGCCAGCTTGCTTTCGCCGTAGACATTGAGCGGTCCGACTGGGTCATCTTCGACGTACGCGCTGGGCTTCGCGCCGTCGAACACGTAATCGGTCGAGACGTGGACCATGGCCGCGCCGTTGGCTACGCACCAACGCGCCAGATACCGCGGCCCGTTGGCATTGACCGCGAAGGCGTGCTCGCGCTCCCGC
>Ga0068855_100000149_pt1 | contig 89273 bp, 69 predicted proteins | sample KBSCornC52_FD_66592 | JGI IMG/M metagenome (GOLD analysis project Ga0068855, IMG submission 66592) | Corn rhizosphere microbial communities from Kellogg Biological Station, Michigan, USA - KBS Corn C5-2 | ecosystem: Host-associated > Plants > Roots > Rhizosphere > Soil ...
GTGAGGCGAAAAGATGATGGAGCGCTTTTGGGCCGGCTGTGCCCTTTCGGGCCTTTGCGAATCGTCGGCATCGGGCTTACCGCCCGGCCAGCCGGTGATCGTATGCTGTATCTGGTTAAAGATGTCGATATTAATATTGTACACTGGTCCCTGCTCAACGGCAAGCTGGGCCATGCCATGGTTATTGTAATCTTCTTCGGTCAGTTTCAGGATGGGTTTGTTCAGGGTATCGGCGAGCCAGATGACGGCTTTCTTCTTTAAACCGTTCTCCCAAACGCAATCTTTTACCAGCCAGGGGGTATCAAAACGGGTTAATGAACTGGCGGCAGCTTCATCCAAAACAAATTCCACATGATCCGATAATTGCAAAAAGGTCGCCGGCACTTCACCACTTATTTCACCCTCCACGGCTTTTTTTACAATGGGCGCTTTCTTTAAGCTCCAGGCCATCAGGATAATTTCGCGGGCTTTAAAAATGGTGCCCACACCCATGGTAATGGCTTTGGTAGGTACGTTTTGTTTACCGCCAAAGTCGCGGGAGGCATCGTTGCGGGTCAGGTCATCCAAAGTAACCAGCCGGGTGCCAGAGTTTGGCGCCGAGCCAGGCTCATTAAAGCCAATGTGGCCGGTACGGCCGATGCCTAATATCTGTAAGTCCAAGCCACCAAGGGCTGTGATTTTTTTTTCGTAATCCAAACAAAAAGCAGCCACATCTTCCTGTGCTAAGGTGCCATTGGGAATGTGAACATTCTTTTTGTCGATATCTACGTGATTGAACAAATTTTCGTTCATGAAGGTCACATAGCTTTGCACCGCTGATGCCTGCATGGGGAAATATTCATCCAAATTAAAGGTGATGACGTTTTTAAAGCTCAGGCCTTCAACCTTGTGCAGGCGCACCAGCTCGGCGTAAACACCAACGGGGGTTACACCTGTGGCCAGTCCTAAAACTGTTTTTTCGCCTTTGGCTTCTTTGTCTTTAATCAGGGTGGCTATTCTGCCGGCTACGGCTATGGATGCCTCCTGCTGGTTGCCATATACCGTTACCGGTAATTTCTCGTATCGCGTCTCTTCTAGTAAATTTAATCGCGCCATTAATAAAATTTGGGTTGTTGTTTAGTTTATAATAAATAGTGCATAAAAAATCCCCGCCGGAACGAGGATTTCTTCAAACCAATTTAACTATTAAAATTACCCTTACCGACATAAGGTTAAAATCAAGTCCGTTTACTAATATGCTATGCATTATTATATACAAACTTAATAAATTAAAATTTAAATCTGCAAAACTTTTTAAAAAATTTTAATAAGTAGTTTTTTGAGAGCGATCCAATTGAAAAGGATGGATTAAAAACATGCAGGATGTTAAAACGGGCAGTGTTTTTTGAAATGGAGGGGATAAGTTCAATACCCTCAATTGGCTGGCATAACGGTCGAGAACTCGCCCAAAGCAGTAACCGTTAAGCAAATCGTTTTTGCTTAACGGCTATCCTGCGTTGTGCGGTTTGAAAGTGGTTGATAGTAAAGTTAGGTTAAAGCCCTTTCGGTGGCGTTTATTGTAATAAAAGTATCTTTATATTTATTTCAATGGAAATAAATTACACCAACGGCGTTATTGTACATACCAAATGCGTTATTCGGCCACTTTTTTGTAAAAATTAGAAAAAAGATCGAAAAAAAACCAAATTGGAGAATTGTAACAGTATTATCACGAATAGTAAATAAGGCTTTAACTTATTAAATTAGCCTTCGAAACTGACCGACATTAAATGAAAAAAAAACTACTGCTCTTGCTTGGGGCGGCGCTTGGCTTTTTGTCTGCCGCTGCCCAATCATCCCAGGATTCACTCTACATCAGGGAACACTACACCAAAATTGAAAAGTATATCACCATGCGCGATGGTGTAAGACTGTTTACGTCTATTTACATGCCTAAGGATCAGTCGGTAAAATATCCCATTTTAATGACCCGCACCCCTTATAACGTTGGCCCTTACGGTGAGAACGAATATAAACGCACGCTGGGGCAAAATATGCTGCTGGCGAAAGACGGTTTTATTTTTGTTTACCAGGACGTCCGCGGTCGCTGGATGAGCGAGGGTAAATTTGTAGATGTGCGCCCCGACATCGACAATAAAAAAACAAACAAGGATGTCGACGAAAGCTCGGACACTTACGACACCATCGACTGGCTTATCAAAAACCTGCCGAACAATAATGGTAAGGTAGGTATCGAAGGCATATCCTACCCGGGTTTTTACTCAACGGCATCGCTGCCCAACGCACATCCGGCGCTTAAAGCGGTATCGCCGCAGGCGCCTGTTACCGATTGGTTTATCGGCGACGATTTTCATCATAATGGCGCCCTGTTTGTTATGGATGCTTTTGCTTTTATGACCGGCTTTGGCGTACCACGACCAGTCCCAATTACGCCCGCGCAATTTAAAAATGGAATTAAGTTTAAAGAAGCCGACAACTATAAATTTTACCTGAACCTTGGCGCATTGCCCAACTATAAAAAACATTACTTCGGCGATTCGGTAAAGTTTTGGGATAACATGATGGCCCATCCCAATTATGATTGGTTTTGGAAAGGCATGAACATTCGTCCGCATTTAAAAAAACTGACACCGGCTACTATGGTTGTGGGTGGCTTTTTTGACGCCGAAGATGCTTTTGGTGCACAGCAGGTTTTTAAGGCAATTGAAAAGCAAAATCCGCCGGCACATAAAAACATGCTGGTATTAGGCCCATGGTTTCACGGTGGCTGGGAACGTGGCGACGGCGAAATATTTGGCGACCAAAACTTCGGCTCAAAAACGAGCCAATACTTCCGCGAAAACCTGGAACTGCCCTTTTTTAAATATTATTTAAAGGGCGAAGGTTCGCTTGATCTGCCTAAAGCGTCTATATTTATTTCGGGCAGCAACCAATGGCACAAGTTTAATGAGTGGCCACCTAAAAACACTGTCGAAAAAACTTTGTATTTCGGCTCTAATGGAAAACTTTCCTTTGCAGCTCAGAAAACACAGACCGCCAGTTTTGATGAGTACGTGAGCGATCCTAATTCACCAGTTCCGTACCAGGATGGCATACAGGCCCGCCGTACCAGGGAATATATGTTGGATGATCAGCGCTTTGCTGAGCGCCGGCCGGATGTTAAAACATATCAAACCGATGTTTTACAGGATGATATTACCCTCACAGGGCCGGTGATTGCCGATTTATTTGCTTCCACTTCGGGCACTGATGCCGATTTTATAGTGAAATTGATTGATGTTTTCCCTGATGATTATCCTGCGCCTGCGCCCAATCCTAAAAATGTAACCATGGCAGGGTACGAAATGCTGGTTAGAGGCGAAGTTTTTCGGGGAAAATTCCGTAATTCGTTCGAAAAGCCGGAGCCATTTGTGCCAGGTAAGGTAACCGAGATTAAATATAACCTGCCCGATGTGGCCCATACCTTCAGAAAAGGCCACAGGATAATGATACAGGTGCAAAACAGCTGGTTTCCGCTGGTTGACCGTAACCCGCAAAAGTTTGAGAATATTAACCAAGCAAAAGATGCAGACTTTCAAAAGGCGACTATCCGGATATACCATGATGATGCAGCGCTCTCAAACGTAAAAGTTACCGTTTTGGAGCCATAGTGAATGATTACACCGATTTAATTTAAATTACACTTATTATTGGTAGATAAACCGATATCTTGATTGCACCGATTGATTAAAGATTACACCGATTATAAATGAAAAAGACAACGCTACTGCTGTTCACACTCACGTTGATGGCACTTGGTACAAAGGCCCAATTAGGCAAACCAAAAGAAACTTTTACACGGGCCGACTCATTGCGCGGAAATTTGACGCCGCTGCGCACCTGTTATGATATTGATTATTATCACCTGGATGTTAAGTTTGATATCGACAACAAATTCATTAGTGGCAGCACGCTGTTTAAGTTTACTTCTGTGTCCGATTTTAGCAAATTGCAATTTGACCTGTTTGCCAATTTAAAGGTTGAAAAAGTAGTTTATAAAGGGCAGGAATTACCCTACACCCGCGAGTTTAATGCCGTGTTTGTTACCTTCCCTAAAACGATAGAAAAGGGTAGCAAAGATGAGTTTACCGTTTATTATTCCGGCAATCCTACAATCGCCAAAAATGCGCCCTGGGATGGTGGCATTATGTACAAAAAAGATTCGCAAGGCAATCCATGGGTGGCTACCGCCTGCCAGGGTGTAGGCGCCAGCATTTGGTGGCCCAATAAAGATCATCAGTATGATGAGGTAGATAGCGCCCTTATCAGCATAAGCGTGCCTACCGGTTTGCAGGATGTATCAAACGGCCGCCTGCGCAAGGTTACCGACCTTGGCAATGGCTATACCCGGTATGATTGGTTTGTGGCAAATCCCATCAACAATTATGATATTGAAGCTAACATTGGCAAATACACACACTTTAGCGATACTTATGATGGTGAAAAAGGCAAGCTAACATTGGATTACTGGGTTTTGGTTAACGACCTTGATAAAGCCAAAAAACAGTTCGGCGAAAACGTGAAGGATATGATAAAGGCTTTTGAATACTGGTTTGGGCCATATCCGTTTTATGAAGATGGTTATAAATTGATTGAAACACCGCACCTGGGCATGGAGCATCAGAGCGGTACTGCATACGGCAACCGTTTTATGAACGGTTATTTAGGCAGGGATCTTTCGGGAACAGGCTGGGGCCTTAAATGGGATTTCATCATCGTTCACGAAAGCGGGCACGAGTGGTTCGGTAACAACATTACTTCAAAGGATCTTGCCGACATGTGGATCCATGAAAGCTTTACCAATTATTCGGAATCATTGTTTGTTGAGCAACGCTACGGCAAACAGGCCGGGCAGGAGTATGTGCATGGCACCCGCGCGGCGATTGAAAACGACCGCCCTATTGTTGGGTATTACAACGTGAATAAAGAAGGTTCGGAAGATATGTATTATAAAGGCGGCAACCTGCTGAATATGATCAGGACTATTATTAATGATGACGAAAAATGGCGCAGCATATTACGCGGGCTCAATAAAACCTTTTATCACCAAACAGTAACCTATAACCAAATAGTTGATTACATCAGCGATAAAGCGGGCAAAAATCTGAACCCCGTGTTTGACCAGTACCTGAAATACAAAGACCTGCCCATACTGGACCTTATGTTTGCTAACGGAAAACTTAAATGCCGCTGGATAGCCGATGTAAACGGATTTAACATGCCCGTTAAGGTGCGTGTAAAAGGCGGGGAATATCGGTTTATAACACCGTCAACCCGTTTTGAAACTATTAACCTGGACGGCGCCACTAAGGATAATATCGAAGTGGATACTTTTAATTACTATATAGGCGTGCTGGTTGAGTAGCCCCCCAGCCCCCTGAAGGGGGAGTGTTTTGTGGCTTACGTTAAAAAATCCTTAATGATGTTGCAACCTTATTGGGATGTGCAGCGTCTTAGCTCATAAACACTTAAACTTATGAGACCAGTTGCTAAAATTTTTGCTGTTGCGGCGCTTTTAACCGCGTCTTCATTTTCGTTTGCAAAACCGACTTTTGTTCGGCGTACGGATACGCTGGAAACTGTCGACCGCCATCTTACTGGTTTTACCAGTATTAAAATTGCGGGGCCTTTTGATGTGCACCTGGTACAAGGGACAGATGAATCGGTGAAATTCGAGGCCTCAAAAGAATTTATTGACCATATTGTTACCGAGGTTGACGGCGGCGTACTGAAAATACATCATAAACACGATAATTGGGGTTGGGGTGTTAGAAGCTGGTACAGCGATAAAGGGATATGGCACAACCATAAAAAGATAGTTGTGTACATTGTTGTTAAGGATATTAAAGCGATTACCATGTCGGGATCCGGCGATATTAATTTTGAGGAAGGACTTAAAGCTCCTGAATTAAAGCTGATTGTACATGGTTCGGGCCAGGTGAAAGGGAAGATAGATGTGAATTCGTTGGAAAGCAAAATATCAGGTTCTGGCAATATACAGGTCAGCGGCAATGCAGAGAGTTCAACCGTGCGCATAGCTGGTTCAGGTGATTTTACCGGGCGCAACCTCATTACCGTGAATTCGGCAGTGCACGTTTCCGGATCGGGGCATGCGCAGGTAAATGCGAATGGCCAGGTTGATGCAGCGGTGCGGGGCTCGGGTAATGTGAGTTACTCCGGCGCTGCAAAAAGTGTTAAGCGCTCAACCAGCGGCAGCGGCGAAATTAACAGGTATTAGAAAAGGGTTTTTGAAATATTGGGGGTATTAATAAAAAGCCGGTTACGCCGGTTTTTTTATTAATACCGGGCTGCGCCAACGGTGTGCTTTATCGCACATATTTTATTTTATCAGTTCGATATTAAAATAAAACTGCTTATTTTTATTTTACTGCAACCTGGGCGCAAAAATTGCGTCTCATTAAAAAACTGATATATCATGAAATCGATTTCTAAATTTCTGCTGGCCGCAATATTGATGTTGGGGCCTGGCTATACGTTCGCAAAACATAATCCTGTAGCTAAAATAAGCTTTTCTGAAATTGTTGACAGGCATCTCTCCGGCTTCAATGCGGTGAATGTGGCCGGCTCATTTGATGTTTACATTGTGCAGGGAGCAACAGAATCAGTAAAAGTTGAGGCACCCGCTGACATGATGGACCGCATTAAAACCGATGTTGAGGGCGGCGTTTTAAAAATCTACAATAAACACGATAACTGGAACTGGGGCGATTTATGGGGACATCATAAAAAAATTGCGGTTTATGTAGTTATTAAAGATGTTACAGGCATTAATCTTTCCGGATCGGGCAACGTGTTTTTTAAGGAAGGCTTAAACGCAAATTCTCTTAAATTGCATATCAGCGGCTCCGGCGATATGACCGGCAGGGTGACTGCCAAATCCCTCGAAAGCAGTATTACCGGCTCGGGCGATATGCGCCTTTCCGGCAGCGCTACAAATTCGGTAATTGAAGTAGTTGGCTCAGGTGATTTTACAGCGCGGAACCTTGTCACTGTCAATACCGCGGTAAGGGTGTCCGGCTCGGGCGATGCTGAAATAAACGCCAGCAATAAAGTTGATGCTGCGGTAAATGGCTCAGGCGATGTACGCTATACCGGCGGCGCCCGCAACATCAACAGCCGAAAAAATGGCAGCGGGGATGTAACGCGTTTTTAAGAAGGTTAAAGCTGAAAGGTAAAAGGCGAAAGGTTTTTAAAAAAGGTTAAAGGTAAAAGGCGAAAGGTTTAGAGAGGCGATGATTTCAAGCCTTTTACCTTTCGCCTTTTACCTTTTACCTTTTACCTTTCTCAGTTTTCTTCCTTAAACCTCGCAATTACCCGCCGGCCTAAATCATACGTTATCCGGAAGACTTCCTGGTTGCTGGTATAGCCTGGCGTTTTGTGTATGCTTAATACAAATTGTCCTTTTAGGCTTTTAAGCAGGAACGGCGTATAAATGAGATCGAGGCGATTATAAAATTTCTTTTCGTAAAAGGCATCGCCGTAGTTGATAAATGAACCCTGACCTGCGTAAAATTCATCGTAGGCTGCAAAACGGCCATGGCTGCCATAAGCAGTAGCAACAAATCCCAGGGGCTTCTGAAATCCATCTACATTACGCTCGCGCTGCAGCGACATCAAGCCACCTGCTTCAACTGATAGGGAATCCAACAAATGCTGCTTCTTGCTGAAATCGAGCCCAAGTTTTACTTCCATGCCGCCATTATCGTTAATATGATCACCAGGCAGCAAAATTTCGGCGCCGGCATCATGCATTAAAAAAACAAAATGCGAAATATAGAATGGTCCCGAAAGGCTTGGGCGATACTTGCCTTCAAACCCAAACAAAAATTGCTCACGTTCAACAGTGGTTTGGCGGCTTACCCAGTCAATCCAACCGGTTTCCATAAAATGGTCAGTACGGTAACGGGCCAGTAACCCCTCCACATTGGGGCGGTAATACATCAGTGTATCGTTTAACAACGCCCGGGGGTAATTGTCGAGCAAGCCGGCCCGAGGGAATTCCCCGGCATCAAACAGCCAGTGGGCACTTTCAAATTTATAATAAGCTACGGGGTTAACCTTTAAATAAAACGGTATGGCGCCAAACTCGTGTATAGCGTTAACGCCAACAATAAAGTGGTTGAGGCTATCGATATTCAAACCAAAATCAAGCGCTGTGCGGGTGCCGGAGTAGGTACGCGAGCGGGCAACAAAATCTTTGTATTCGCGGTTATCCAGGAAACCGAGGCCGTTAAAGTTAACATCAATGCTTTGGGCCAGCGCGGCTGTACCCGTTATCAGTGTAACGATAAGAGTGAAGTAGAGTTTTTTCATTGATTTTTAATAGGGGATTTATTTAACGGTAAAACTAATAATTCTGCTGTTCTTGCTACCCAGGAAAGGATCGGTGCGCAGCGAAAAAAGCAATTCGAATTTTCCCCTTTTTAACGGCGCAATATAGGTAAAAGTATAATGTGCGCTTTCGCCGGGCTTTAAATTGATGGCATTAAAAGTGGTATCGGCCTGTTGCGAATTCACCTCCACTTCACCCTTGAATAAGCAGGCCTCCAAAACTACCGGGTGCTTGTTTCCTTTATTGCTGAAACTTACTGAGACCGTGTATGGGTTACTGATGGTTAAATTGAAAGTTGTTTTTTCACCGGGCGCAACCGTTGTTTTTTCTGTTGGGGTTTCAATTTTTACCTTTTGATAAGTGCGTAAATCATCAATCCAGGCAGTGTACCAGGTACCAGCCGGAACTTTTACCGAATCGGTGCTTAGGCCGGGAATCTTATAATAAGTTAAATAAAGCGCCTTTTTGTGTTGCAGGCTATCCTCCATGGGCCATATATCAAATTGCGTTTGCCGGTAATAACGCGGGTCGTAGGCAAAGCATTTGAGACTATTGGTATAGAAATTATATTTCGATGGGTTTTGAAATCCTTCGCTCATGATCACATAGTTATTGCCCGCTTTTTGTTTAACCGCATTAGCCCAGTCCTTAAAACCATAATAGCTTTTTAAGTGGCCATAGGTTTTGGCAAATCCAAAGCCAAAGATGATGATCATGCGCACAACAACAATAATGCTCACGTTAACAATGGCTAACGGCAGCAGCCACTTAGGCCTTCCGCCTGTCTGTTTAAAGCCGATGAGCACCAGTATAACCAGTGGTGCAAACAACACAAATGTCCAGTGTGGCTGCACTTCGCCCTTAATGCTACTGAAAAAGAAGAAAATGAGTGTGCCCGCACAATTAACCAGCAGGCAGCGGATAAACGGGTCCTTTACTTTTGTAGTGAACGCCCGGTAAAACAAAAACCAACCAATCAGCGGCCCGGCCATTAGTAATTGTCCGGGCAGGTACGAAAATACGTTGGTAATATCGTACGAGTCGCCGGAGCGCTCATATAAATGATAATTAATGGATGGGTAGCCGTGGTTTATCTGCCACAAAATGTGCGGCACAAAAAGTATTACTGCCAATAGTACAATCATCCAAAAAGTCCATCGCTTTAATAATTTCAAATTGGCTAGTACCGTAAAAGCAACCACCAGCACCGCGTTGTATTTGCTATAAAAAAGGCAGGCAATTATAATAGCCAATATTAAAGCGAGGCCAGGGCTGTCATCTTCGAGATATTGCTGGTAAAAATAGTAGAAGAGCGCTGTGAACAGGAACAGCGGCGCATCGGGTGTTATGGTGAAACCATAGATGTGGAAAATAAAAATACCCGACACCACCATTACAAAGGCCCATGCATCAACTGCGTATTTTTTGAGGATGAGCCATAACAGGTAAATAGAAAAGGTGCTGGCCAGCACAGTAAGGAGGCGTACGCCAAACTCGTTGTGCATAATACTGTCGCCAATGCGGATGAATACGGCTACCATGGGCGGATGATCGAAATAACCCCAATCCAGATAGCGGGAGTACATCCAGTAATAAGCCTCATCGCCCTGCAGCTCCAGCGTGAAAGCCTGTATGGCGTTCAATAGCGTCCACGCCAGCAGGAAAAATAAGATGATCTTATTGTTGCGGGAAGATTTGTTTAAAGCGATTTCGGGCATTTACTTGATGCGAATAATTATGCCGTAAAGTTATCATAAAACACGAAAACGCTTCACAGTATCACACCCTTCGAAGCAAGATTAGGAAAATCTAATACCTGTATTGTGGGAGTTGTGAAAGTAAAGATTTCGATCACGAATTAATTCCCTCCTTCATTTACCTTTTTGAATAGGTTAATAAGAAGTCAACAACAATAATTATTTACCCTCATTCCGGGCTTTTAGTTGATAGGCTAATCCATAGGTGCCAAATTTGATTTTACCAAAATATTTATCTAGGTTTATGGGTGCTTTTTTGGGATGAAGTTTTGTTAACTCTTCATCAAGCTTGTCTCTGCTGGTTAACTTATCAACTTCTATTACTTTTGGCATATTCAAAGATGCAAATTTTTCAATTCATGAAAAAAATCTTCCATAGCTGTTGATTGCAGAAGCGGTCGTTACAACCATGCCTGGATAACAAAAACTTATTATCAAGAGATCACGCGTAAAACCCGATAACCTAAATCATTTGAAATTATTTCCGCATTTTTATATGATAAATTTAAATATGGATACAGCATTTGACATCATCAGGAAACCAAGAATTGACCTGATAAAAAAGGTAAAAGAACTGAGTGCGGAGCAATTGAACAATGTACCACCCGGGTTTAATAATAATATAGCCTGGAACTTAGGTCACCTTGTAGCAACGCAACAAGGCATTTGTTATGTACGAGCAGGCCTCGGGTTAAAAGTTGATGAAAGCTTTTATTTGCTGTATAAAGCAGGTAGTCGTCCCACAGGTTTTATTGATGAAAAAGGCATTAGCAACATTTATGATCTGTTGGTTTCCACTATAGACGAATTTGAAGCCGACTATAAAAACAGTATGTTCACCAATTATACCGCTTGGACAACGCGCAGCGGTATCGAGATAAACGACATAGATACCCTGTTAAGATTTTTGCCATATCATGACGGTCTGCATGCGGGAACTATTGCGGCACTGGCAAAAATTGTAACACAATAAATTAACGATAATTGCTTACCGGATATTTGCAATCTTAAACAATGCAATTTTTTAACCCCGCCACCAAAATATATTCTGTAAATGCTGCCAAAGGAATTGCTGTAATGCTTTTTACAGGCGTATTTATATGGTCATGCAACAGCAACAGTGTCAATAAAAAAGCTGTTACTGAAGTACAAAAAACCAGAGCACAAACGTGGACGCCACCGGATACCACCGCTATTCCAACCGGGAAGGCGGGGCAGGATATCCGCTATGGCAGGGAACTTTTGGCTCATACGGCTAATTATTTTGGCCCTAATGGCAGCATCGCTCAAATATCAAACGGGATGAATTGCCAGAATTGTCACCTTGAGGGCGGTAGCAGACTTTTTGCCAATAATTACTCGGGTGTAAACGCCAATTATCCAAAGCATAATAATCGCAGCGGCAAATTACAGCCCGTTACCGGCAGAATTTCCGATTGTTTTAACCGCAGTTTGGCCGGCCACGCGCCGGATACCAATAGCCGCGAAGTGCAGGCGATGGTTGCCTACATTAAATGGATTGGCCAGGGGGTAAAAAAAGGACAAAAGTTATTTGGCACAGCTTCGGAAAAGTTACCGTTTTTAAAGGTTGCCGCCGATCCGGTTAAAGGGCAGGCCGTTTATGTGGCAAAGTGCAAGGTTTGCCATGGCGCCAACGGCGAAGGCTTGCTTGCCGCTGATAAAAAATCATACACATATCCACCGTTATGGGGTATTCATAGTTACAACGATGGCGCCGGTATGTACCGGATTGGTAATTTGGCAGGCTTTGTTAAAAACAACATGCCTTTTGGGGCAACCTATAAAAGCCCCCAGCTCAGCAGTGAAGAAGCCTGGGATGTTGCCGCATTTGTTAACTCGCAGCCGCGCCCGCATTACGACCAAAGCAAGGATTGGAAGGATTTAAAAACAAAACCCATTGACTTACCATTTGGGCCCTACGCCGATGCTTTTAGCGAAACGCAACATAAGTACGGGCCTTTTAAACCCATGCAAAAATAATCCAGGATTTGCTAAATCCGTTGTGTCCTACTGCATCACTGGCAAAACTATACAGCTCGAAAAAGCGATAGAGTGATAAATTTTTTGCGTTGCCGTTTGGTAATCGCTCTCCTTCGCTTCAAAAATGTTTGGCACATACTTTTGCGGGTTCCGGTCGATGACCGGGAACCAGGTGCTTTGAACCTGAACCATTATTTTATGGCCTTTTTTAAACACATGGTCGGCGCCGTGCAGGTCGATGCTGTACTCTTCCACTTTTCCGGGGGTGATAGGCTCCGGTTTGCTAAAGCTTTTCCGGAACCGGCCGCGGAACACGTCGTCGGCGATCATCAGTTCGTAACCCGACATTTTTGGTTCTTTTTTGTAATCCTCCGGATAAACATCAATCAGTTTCACCACCCAGTCTGCATCGCTTCCCGATGTGGCTGCGTATAGCTTTGCCAATACATTGCCGGTTATGGTAACATCCTGGGTAAGGGTATCTGTTTGCCAGGTTAGTACGTCGGGGCGGTTATCTACAAAACGTTGATCCTCGGTGAGCCAAAAATACCAGCGCGAGCCGGGTCCATATGTTTCTTCGACCGGCCTTTGCCGGTAAGGCACGGGTTTCGATGGGTCGGAAACATAACTATCGAAGGCCTTTGTTTCTGTCGCTGCCGGTTTTTCAAATGATAATTTGCCATCAGCATGAAAATAAATATTTTTCGCTACCGCTTCCTTTGGTGGCCAGGCGGTGTACCCCATCCACTTATTCGAACCGGTTTGAAAAGAGATGGCTTCCGAAAAGTTACCGTCGCCCTTGCCTTTTAAATACCATGCAAACCATTTGGCCTGTATCTCTTTGCGGAAATAAGTGCCGGTAGCCTGGTCATCAAATTTTATATTACCGAGATTTTTGCCTTCGCCGCCAGCCCAGCCGCCATGCCGCCATGGTCCAAGCACGATAAAGTTCTTATGGTTTTTATCTTTTTTTTCAAGTGTTTGGTAGGCAGTTTGGGGGCCAACCATATCTTCCTGGTCCCACCAGCCCGAAACATGCTGAATGGCTGTACGTGGCGTGTCTAACCGGTAAGCCAGCGCCTGTTTTTGCCAAAAGGAATCGTAATTGGGGTGCAAGCCAAAGTTATTCCAGGTAGGCAGGGTGCCGTGCGCGTATTTTTTGTTGATATTGGATAATGGCCCCAGTTTTAAATACCAGTCGTAGGTATCGTACTGGTGAAAATTATAAAGCGAATCTGTTTTTGCGGCTTCCGTAAGTACCGAATATTCAAAACCATAGCTTAACCTGAAGGCGCCATTATGGTGAAAATCGTCGTTCATAAACATATCGGCTGGTGTGGCCTGCTCCGATACCGCTTTCAATGCAGGATGCGGATCGGTTGCCGCTATGATAGATGTCCAGCCATCGTATGATATGCCGTAGATGCCCGCCTTGCCATTATTGTCCGGGATATTTTTTAACAGCCAGTCGATGGTGTCATAAGTATCGCTTGCTTCATCAATCGCTTTAGGGGCTTTTTTATTGCGGTTAAAGCGCTGCATTTCAAATTTACCTTCCGATAAATAGCGCCCTCGGATATCCTGGAAAACAAAAATATAGCCATCATCGGCCATATCCTTTATATAGCCTTGTTTTTCGGGGCTTGGGTATTCATTTACGCCATAGGGTGTCCTCAGCATTAAAAAAGGAAGTTTTTCGGATTGATTTTTGGGCGTAAAAATAACGGTGTGTAATTTAATGCCATCGCGCGCGGGTATCATTACTTCCTGGCGGTTATATTTATCATCGGGTTTTACAGGCTGCGCAAACAAATTGGCAGCGCTCAGCCATAAAATGGCGGTAAATGTGATTTTTAAAGATAATGCTTTCATATTTGCAGGTATTGATGATGCTTAGCCATGGCAGCTGTTAGTAAAGTAAATATAATCGATCCGGCTTAATCAACCTAATACAAGTTTTAACCCAGATATATGTCCGCCAGTTATAATAATTCTGCCTGGTTTTACGACAAGCTTTCGCGACTTGTTTATGGCAGGGCTTTGATTGATGCGCAGGTTTTTTTACTGCAATTCATTCCGCCGAAAAGCCATGTTTTAATAGTGGGCGGCGGTACAGGCTGGATATTGGACGAAATAAGCAAATTACACCCATCTGGACTGGAAATAACCTATGTAGAGGTAGCGCCAAAAATGATGGCGTTATCACAGAAAAGAAATATCGGGGATAATAGGATTGTTTTTTTTACAGATCCGGTAGAAGATGTTTTATTTCCTGCGGAATTTGATGTGGTGATCACGCCGTTTTTGTTTGATAATTTTAATGAAGAAACGCTGCAAAAAGTGTTCGGCCATATACATGCGGCACTTAAACCCGGCGGGTTATGGCTCAATGCTGATTTTCAGTTGAGCGGAAAATGGTGGCAACGGACTTTGTTAAAAACTATGTTTTTATTTTTCAGGCTGATCTGTAATATCGAAGCCTCCAAATTGCCGGATATAAAAAAGCAATTCGGGCAATTTGGTTACACTGCGGTAAAAGAGCAGACTTTTTTTGGTGAGTTTGTTGTAGCGGAGGTGTATGAAAGGTTGCATTAAAAGCCATATTTCGCCCTCGTGATAAATTCAGAATTTATTATATTTGAATATGGAAAGATTAATGATACAAATACCAGATAAAAAGTCAAGACTGATAAAGTCGTTGCTTAAAGAACTTGGTGTTGTTATTGAACCAAATGTAATTGAACTATCCAAAGAATTAAATGAACTGGTGAAATTCGGACAAAAGCCGGATATGGATGAAATTGTTAAAGAAACGCGCGCCATCAGGGCGAAATTTTAGATGACAGTTGTTTTCGACACTAACATCTGGGTATCCCTTGCCATTAATCAGCAATTAGATCTCATTTCGGCCCTTCATAAACAAGGAACGACGATTGCCGGTTGTAAAAACCTCCTCCACGAACTTGTGATTGTATTTTCGAGATCCAAATTTGAAAGGTATTTTCCCAAAGCCTATTTGGATGGCTTCGTTAAATTGTATCAATTGACAACCACAAATTTTGAATTATTGGATATACCAAAGGTAGTTGCTGATGAAAAGGACGACTATTTATTTGCTTTATGCAAAATATCAGGCGCAAATTATTTTATTACCGGTGATAAACTATTGCTAGCGGTTAATCAATATTATAATACATCGGTAATCACATTAGCAGATTTTAAGCATGTATTAACACAGTATTAACCAGTTTTATTGAGAATGCTGTGAGGGAGCTTCTGCGTGATAATAACATCGCAAAAGTTCCCTCACTGCGTTCGGGATGACAAAGTTGGATAAGGGTGGCCATTTTATCCTGCGTACACAAATTTGTAGCCAATGCCCCGTACGGTTTGCAAATACTGCGGCGAATCGGCATTGGTTTCAATTTTTTTGCGGAGGCGTACAATGTGCATATCCAGGGTACGGGTATTTACATCGGCGTTGTAGCCCCAAACTTCCATCATCAGCTCTTCGCGGTTAATTACCTTGTTTTTATTTTTCAGGAAGTAGAGCAATATGCGGTTTTCCAGGATGGTTAACTCAATTTTACGGCCATCACGTATCAGCAAATGCGTGTTGGGCAAATGCTCCATATTGGCGAACTTATAGGATTCGGACTTTTCAGTATTTAACGAAAATTTTATCTTGCTATCAATCATCGCCACCAGCACATCCATGTTAAATGGCTTGATAATATAATCAGACACGCCAAAATTATAGGCCGCTATCTTGTCGATATCCTGCCCTTTGGCGGTCATCATAATTACCAGGCCATCGTAGCCCTGGTTGCGGATATTGGTGCAAACATCCGATCCCTGTTTGCCGGGCAACATCCAGTCGAGCAAAACAATGTGTGGCAGTTCCTGCAAAATAATTTTTTCGGCATCATCACCGTTACCGGCTTCCAGCACTTTGTACCCTTCTGATTGTAAGCGTTCAGCAACCAGGAAACGCAGGTTCTCGTCATCTTCAACCAGCGCAATTTTAATTTCTGTATTCATAATTTAATTTTCATAAGGTAACGTAACAACAAACTCCGATCCTTCATTAACCTTGCTGTTTACGGTAATATCTCCATTCATAAAATTAACCAGTTCTTTACAAAATGCCAAGCCCAGGCCAACGCTTCCGTTTTGGTTGTACTGGTTCTCTATCCTGTAAAATTTTTTAAATATGTTCCCCAATTCACTTTTGGGGATGCCTATGCCGCGATCGGCAAAGGAAAAAATAATAGTTCGTTTATCGTGTAAAATATTAATATTAAGCTCTTTTTTATTGGGGTGCGAATATTTGTAGGCATTTTCAATCAGGTTTTGAAAAACACTTCCTAAAAGCACCGGGTCGCTGTAAAATGCTTTAACATCGTGGGCCTTTAAATGGATCTTAAAGTCCGGGTATTTAATTTTAAAGGTTTCGATGTACTTTTTAATAAAGTCATCAACCACAATTTCTTCTTTTTTAATATCGATTGATTTATTTTCCAGTTGTGTAAACGATAGCAGCTTATTCATCAGCTCGTTAAGCTTATCTGCCTCTTCATTTAATATGCGGCCATATTGTTTCCGCTGCCGGTCGCTCAGGCCGTTGTCGGCACTTAAATTGGAGCCTGCAATTTTTATAACGCTAACCGGCGTTTTAAACTCGTGCGTAAAGTTGTTGATAAAGTCGTACTGCAATTTAAACAGTTTAACGTTAATACTAAGGTTACGGTATATCAGCCAGCCTATCAGCATCAAAAAACAATAAATTAAAAGCACTAATGCCGCAATAGGCATAAAGCGGCGGTTTATTTCGGCCGTGAGGTAGTTTCTGTCGGAAATGAAGTATAGTTTAAAACCTGCAAATGCACCAGGCAGAGCGGATTCGGTAACCAGGTTATCGCTGCCGGCATCCAACTGGTTGTAAACCACGGGTTGGATGCTGATATGCTGATAAAGCTCGCGGTGCGGGTTCCTGATAACGAGCGAATACGGCCTTAAAAAAAACGAAAGGAAGTTTTGTTTATAATAGGATGAGGGGTTGGCGTGCTTGCTTAATTCGCGGTAATTTTTTACGTCCGATCGCCTCAGGATATTGGAGTAGCAGATCTCGTCGGATTTAACGTTATAAAATGTTTTATAAATTTCGTCCTGGGTCGACTCCCGCGAAGTATCCGAAAATGTAATATAATCAATTAACTGGGTAGCCATTTGTTTAAAGTCATCTTCATCGCTGGTGTTCCATATCCTGATGCCATTAACCTTTCCGTTTAGCGGAGTGTATTGGTACATCTCGTCTATAGTAACCCCCAGGTTGTTTAGCAATACGGTGCTTTTTTTATTATTACTGATCAACGCATTATAAAAAATAATCTTCTGCACAAAGGGATAGTCGTGGAAAACAGCATCGGTATATTTAGCGGCGGAGGCCGAGTCCAGGTAACCCTGGTATGAGGTTATTTCAGGTATTTTATTCTGAAAAAGATCGTTATAAGGTTTAATCGTTTGGTCCAATACGTCGATTTTTTTTGATGAAAACTCATTCTCGACGTATTTTTTGTTAAGGTCATAGGCCACAAAAATTGCAATCACAAAAGTTACCGAGATCAAAACCAGGAAAATGATGATCAGCGAGAAATTTTTACGATAAATGCTGTTGGTCCTTTTCATAAAGGGTTACGGATTGCCCGGCATATTTTTATCCAGAAACTTTTCAATTTCGGCATACATCTGCACCCGGTTGTGCTCGCTCCTGAAAATGTTACGCTCGTTTGGCTTTAAAAAGTATTTCACATTTTCGTTGCCGTTTTGTTTTTGCAGTTCATGAACAAACTGGTTTAACTCGCTAATATTGGCGCGGTCGTCTTTTGCACCCTGGAACAACAGTATGGGCACCCGGATTTTATCAGTATGAAAAACGGGCGAAATGGCGCGTAACCGCGCTGCATCCAGTTCAGGATCGCCAACCATTTCGTACATCATTTTTACTGATGGTTTTGCAAAAGGCGGCGCATCCTTAATATAGGTGAAAAAATTGATGAGACAATGCTGGGCTATCGCACAATTATACATCCCCGGATGAAATGATACACCATACAATGCTGAAAACCCGCCAAACCCGCCTCCAAAAATTGCAATTTTTTTAGGGTCGGCGGTTTTATTGCTGATCAGCCAGTTTACGCCGTCGGTGATGTCCTGTTGTATTTTGCCGCCTACCTCTTTAAAGCCCGCATTGTGAAAGTCCTTGCCATAACCTGTTGATCCCCTGAAGTTTATTTGTAGTACAGCATATCCGCGGTTGGCTAAAAATTGCACTTCCGGATTATAACCCCACCAAAAGCTTTGGTTAAATGGCCCATCGTGCGGCATTATCACCACTGGCAAATCTGTAGTCTTAGTGCCCTGTGGCAAGGTGAGGTAGCCGTTAATTGTAAGGCCGTCGCTGGCTTTGTACGAAATAGGTTTTACCTCACATAGCTGTGCCGGCTGCAGACTGGAATTGATATCTCCCAGCTTTTTGAGTTTACCTGTTTTATTCTCAAAAAGGTAATATGACCCGGGATTCCGGTCAGTATAGGTTATCACTATAAATTTATCTTCGGCACTGTCGCGGTCGGTAATGTTTATCACACCTCTAAGCTGAGTGCCCAGTTTATCGTAAATATTTTTGATGTCATCATTCAAAAAATGTTTACCGGGTTTATCGGCTTCCCATTGAACCAGTTCCAGCCGCTTTTTGTTTCTTGAATATTCAACATCCTGTATATCGGATTTGGCGCAGGCAAAAACAACCCGTCGTTCTTTACCATCGCTGGCATTAATTTCAACAAGGGCCGTTTTGTCGCGGTTAACATTGGACAGCGCGTAGAAGTAATTTCCCTCGCCGGTAAAAGCTATGGGCCTTACCGAGGTTTTAAAATTATTTTCTATAATGGGTCTGAATGGCGATTTCTCATTCTGGCGGTACAGTATGGTTTTGTTTACGCCATCGGATGACGTAACCAGCCTGATTTTCCCGTCGGGTTCCGGGTACCATTCAGTTAAATTCCCGGGGTTTTCCAGGTATGGGACCAGGTCGCCGGTTTGAATATTCAGGTGATAGATATCAAAATTTGCCGGATCGCGTTTGTTCATCCGGAAGGTGATCACCTCCGGGTTTTGTTTATTACGATTTAAAAGGGCAATACGCACATTATCCTGCGTAAGTATATTGGTAACTTTTAAATCGGTAGCATCAAGCCGGTAAAGCTTCACCTCGTCGGCGCCAATCATATCCTGTCCGAATACAATTTCATCGTTATAAGTCCAGAAATAGTCGCCACGAACGGGGTAGTCGGTAAAAGAAGTGGCCGTTTTTTCAATACCATCAGCCAGCGATTGAATAAACAGGTTTTCTTTTCCTTTATAGGCTTTTAAATAGGAGATATACTTGCCATCGGGCGAAATTCTGAAGGTGCTCTTTTCGGGGATTTTAAAAAAATCAGAAATAGGAATGGGCGCTGTATGGGGTTGATTACAAGCACATAAAGCCACTATTACATTAAAAAAAAGTAATATCCTTAAAGGCTTCAACATCGGTTATACTTTAGTCGTTTTAATTAGGTTAAGTTATGCAATATATACAATCATTTTTACGTGTCACTACAATTTTACCCGCTAGCCACGTTATATGATTAATGTCATTTTTTGCAGATGATGTAAATTGAATCGCTGAAAATGCAAAAAAAATATTTAGAATCTGAAAATCAACAAAATTATCAAAACTCAAAATAACCCGCTTAATTAACTATTTTTGAAAAGATGAAAAGGCTTTGCTTTTGTGTTTTATTGGTTTTTGCAGGGTTTACCCGGCTATATGCCCAGGACAATGATTTGTTGCTGGCCAAACAGTTTGCCGCCAACGGCGAACAACAAAAAGCCCTTGATATTTACCAGAAACTATATAAGCAAGATAATGAAGCTTATTATAACGTTTATGTAACCAGTTTGCTTGGGGTTAAAAAATTTGATGAGGCCGAAAGCATCACCAAAAAGATGATGCGCAAGCACCCGGAAGACCATCAGTATATCATTATGATGGGGACGGCTTACACGCAACAGGGTGAGGTTGAAAAAGCTAATGCTTTGTATGACGAATTGCTCAAAAACCTGCCATCGGACCAGGGCGAAATAGCCGCACTTGCCGCCCAATTTTACCAGAATGCCAATATTGATTACGCTATAAAGATATTTGAGCAGGGGCGTAAACTGCTGCGCAACGATGCCATTTTTTCGTATGAGCTGATAAACCTTTACCGCTACAAACGCGATAAGGTAGCTTTAACCGAGGAGTATCTTAACTTTTTGCCCTTAAACCCGGCATTTATCAGCCAGGCCGAGAATGCATTGTCGGCCATATATGATGGCCCAGCGGATTTCGACATGCTGAAAACTGCCCTGTTGAAAAGGATACAGAAAGACCCGCAGCAAACGCTTTATCCTGAAATGCTTACCTGGCAATACCTGCAGCAAAAGCAATTCGACCAGGCCCTGAACCAGGCGCTCGCCCTCAGTCGGCGCCAAAACGATGATGGCAGCAGTATTATGGAACTTTGCAGCACCCTTAATGCCAACGAGGCTTATGATGCAGCTATCCGCGGGTACCAATACCTGGTGAGCAAAGGAAAAGAATCGCCGTTTTATATCTCCGCAAAAATTGAGCTGATTGACACCAAGAACCTGAAGGTTACCTCGGGGAAATATGTGATGGATGATTTGCTGGGTTTGGAAAAAGATTACCAGGACCTGCTGGCCGAGTTCGGCAAAAATGCCAATACGGCGTTTGCTATGCAAAAACTGGCCAATTTACTGGCTTTTAAATTGCATAAACTGGCTGATGCGCAAAAAATGCTTGAGGAGGCTGTGGTGCTGCCCGGTATTAAGCCCTCATTGCTCGCTTCGTGCAAGTTGGATTTGGGCGACATTTCACTATTGAACAATAAACCCTGGGATGCCACTTTATTATATAGCCAGGTTGAAATGGACAACCGAGCCACCACCATAGGCCAGGATGCCAAATACCGCAACGCAAAACTGGCTTACTACACCGGCGATTTTAAATGGGCCAAAGGCCAGTTGAATGTTTTAAAAGCGGCAACATCGGAGCTGATAGCGAATGATGCATTAAACCTTTCGCTGCTGATATCGGATAACCTGGTGGCCGACAGCTCTGGCGCTGCGCTAAAAATGTATGCCCGCGCCGACCTCATGATATTTGCCGAACAGCCCGATAAAGCCGCGCTTACGCTGGATAGCATCAATGCGAAATTCCCCGGTAACACCATGGCTGATGCTATTTTGATGGCTAAAGCCCGTTTATTTATACAGCAGAAAGATTACCCCAATGCAGTTGCTCTTTTAAAGAAAATTGCTGCCGATTATAGTGCCGGGCTATGGGCCGACGATGCCGTGTTTATGCTGGGCGATATTTACGACAACCAGCTACAGGACAAAGAACAGGCTAAAATTTATTATCAGAAAATAATAACCGATTATGCCGGCAGCCTCTGGATTAACGAAGCCCGTAAGCGTTTCAGATTGTTGCGGGGTGATAAAAATGATGCATCGTAAGGGGATAGTCATTGGTCATTAAGTCATTGGTCATTGGGCCATTTTTTGAAACGGGATTTGCAGCATCCGCACAGCACGCGTCATCTTTACAACAATTTTAGTTAACATTGCAACTTTAAAACGTTCCAACATTTCAACAATAACTAATGATCATATTTAACGATACCGTAATAGTAGAAGAAAGCGTACACCAGAAATGGCTGAAGTGGATGCAGGATGTACAAATACCGGCAATAATGGCCACCGGGTGTTTTAAAAAATACCAGATCTTAAATGTGATCGATTCGCCCAACGAGGGTGTTACCTACTGTGTGCAGTACTATGCCGAAAACCTGGTTGATTTTAACGAGTTTTACAACAAACATCTGCATCAGTTACAGCAAAACCATAATAACGAGTTCGAAAACCAGTTTGTAATATTTAATACGCTAATGCAAACGGTGGATTAACTGTCTGAATCAGAATTTACAGGATTGAAGGATTAACAGAATTCTGAAAATTCTTCAATCCTGTAGATTCTGATCCCTACTGCTTTATCAAATTATACAACTCATCCAGTTTGGGTGTCAACACAATTTCAATACGGCGGTTCCTGGTGCGGGCATCGGTTGTATTGGCCGGGTCAATCGGCTGGTATTCACTTTTACCGGTTGCTGTAAGGCGGTGCGGATCAATTCTTTCAATTTCGGTAAGGTAACGGCACACCGATGTGGAGCGCAGTACGCTTAAATCCCAGTTATCCTTTATCTGCCCAAGGTTTATCACTTTTTTATCGTCGGTATGGCCTTCAACAGCTATGTTAATATCAGGTTCTTTGTTTAATACATCGGCCAGTTGATTCAGGGCCAGCTTGCCGTTCTCATTAATGATAATGCTGCCGGACGGGAACAATAATTTATCAGCCAGCGATACATATACTTTGCCATCCCTTATATCAACCGTTAATCCGCTGTTTTTAAAGCCGAGCAGAGCCTGCTGCAGCTTATCTTTCAGGGCATTGGTCGCTTCGTCGCGTTTATGCAGGGCATCTTCAACCTCTTTCAGTCGCTGCTCGCGTTTTTTCAGGTCCGATGAAAGCTGGCTAACCTTGTTGGTGCTGCTGTTAAAATTATTGTTTAGTGCACCATATTTATCATTCAGCGTATTGTAATTGCCGTTTAATGCATTATAGTTGTTGGTAAGCTCCATGATCTGGCGGTGCAAACGCATGGTATCGGCACGCAGTTTGGCCACAGTATCTTCCAGGGCGCCTGACCGGGTGAGCAACGAATCGCGTTCGGCAACCAGGGCTTTATATTTTTTTGGGGAAAGCACCACGCAGGCGTTTAATGCAAAACAAAAAAGAGCGGCAATCAGCAAATAGCGCGTTTTCATATTTCGGGGTTATTGTGGGTTAAGATAATGCATTATTAATAAATACGTTTAGCGGATAAATTTTGCTGCAAATGGTGGCTACGTTAGCCACCGCACCGGCATCCTGCAATTCGGCATCTTTCAGCGGGTGAAAGGCAACAAAACTTTTAAGCTTTAACAGGTCGATATTTTCATTATCGACACTGTATTCTCTCGGAACATTTTTTAGCTGTTCTTGTTTTCTGAAATCGCCAAAGAGGTTAATAAATTCCTGATCGTCGATTATTTTTCGCAGATCGTTGGCGTTGTAGTCAATTTCCTGGCGGATAGCTTTCAGGTGTTCGGCCTCAGGCATCCAATAGCCGCCGGCAATCATCGAGTTTCCGGGGGCTATCTGCAGGTAATATTCGGCCCGGCCCAGCTTAAGCCCTTTGGTGGGGATGCTGATACCGAAATTATCTTTATAAGGCGTTTTATCAATCCTGAAACGGATATCGCGGTAAATGCGCATCACGCATTTTTTGGGGTCCAATGCCTCATCAATGCTCGGGTCAATGGCGTGCATTTGTTTAAGCAGTTCCCCTGTAAATTCAATAACGTTGGCACGGGCGGTTTCGTAACGCTCCTTATTAGCCTGGAACCAGTCGCGGTTGTTATTTTTAGCCAGTTCCTTTAAAAAATCATAAGTATGCCGCTCAATCATCGGTATCTAAATGTGGCTGGTAGTTAATTTTTGGCGATAACCAGTGTAAAAGAAAAACGCGGGAATATCTGAAATTTATTGGTGAAAGCAAAAGAATACCTGCTAATAGTACCCCAATATACAGCCAGGGCGACGTGGAATTGTGTGTTACCAGGTAGGTAATAGCGGTTAGTGCCAGGGCCTCCACCACATTCATGGCATAGCTTACATACATGGCCGCGTAAAAATAACCGGGCTCAATTTCGTAATATAGGTTACAATGGGGACAACGCTCAAGAATTTTGTTTGATCCGAAACGGTAAATGCCGCCCTGAAACATGTCGCCACGGCGGCAACGGGGGCATTTGGTGTGCAGCATTGCCCATGTTTTTGACGTTTTCGGCATGATGAGATATTAAGATGGACGGATCCTTCCGGGTACGCTTAGTTTAAATGTAGCTTGCTCTCGGGCATATCAATACGCACGTTTTTGCGCTTGTAATTTTTATACCATACATAGCCACCCACGCCGGCGGCCAGGTAAGGGGCAGCCAACAATATATAAATGCCCATATTTAAACCTTTAGCCACGTTATTGCCGTTTGCCGAACTGGTGGCCACCTGTGCCGCACATTGCGAACATTGCGCTTTAGCAGGCTTTACACTCACCATAGCCAGCATAAAAACTATTGCAAACAATATCGTTTTCACTATACTTTTCATTTGACGCAAATTTAGCTATTTAATTTGTTAATGTTGCAGAGGACTAATTCAAATGTTGCTTCTACAAGTTTTGGCTAAAGCCCTTGGGCGACTGATATTATATTCCGTCACTTAAAAGTGACGGCAATGAATCTATCTGTTTAATATTTATTTTATTGCCGTCGGTTTCAACCGACGGGTTATCAAACAAAAAGGCACAGGCTTTAGCCAAATTCCGCTACGCGGTAGCCCCAAAAGTTACCATTAGCAATGGACCAGCCGGGCGACGCCCTGGAAAATGGAAGTGATCTCCGACCCTAAAAATGATAATAGGGCGATACCATCAGGTACACAATTACCCCGGTTACAGTTACGTATAACCAGATAGGAAATGCCCACCTCACCAGTTTTTTGTGCTTTTCAACCTGCATCTGCAAGCCGCGGTAAAAGCTGAGCAGTATAAGGGGCAATACACCTGCCGCAAGGATAATGTGCGAAGTTAAGATCACATAGTACACATACCTGATACTGCCGGCTGCGGCTGCTTCGTCGGGCGATAATATGCCGTCGCCGTTAACATCGCCGTAGCGGGTTTCGGGGGCCAGGTAGTGAAAGCCGATATACGATACCAGGAACAGCGAAGACAAACAAAACGCCAGGATATTAATGCGTTTGTGTACAGTTATATTTTTTTGTTTGATGAAATATAACGACAGCAACAGCAATACACTGCAGGTGCCATTTAAAATGGCATTTAGCTTTGGTAAATAAATTACAAATGACGGAACCTGTGCAGGCGCAGGTATAAGATGCCGGTTTAATATCAGTACCACTAAAAAAACAAATATGGATACGGCTGCAACAAAACGGAATATAAATTTATCTGTCATAGTTTTTAGAGTCAAGAATCAAGAGCCAGGAATCAAGAGTCTTAAGTCGAAAGTCTGGAGTCCAGAGTCGGCTGTCAAAATCATGCAGGGCTTTGGGGGTTACTGTACTATTTTAATTAATTAATTTTTTTTTACGGATGAACTGAATCAGGAAATTCAGGCCTGTGATTATTTTTATTATTTAGTGTTACGGTTATATTGCTACTGTTAGCGCGTTTTTAAGCTTTTTTAATTGACTTTTTCAACTCAAAGTCTTTTTACCAAATCTTGATTCCTGACTCTTGGCTCTTGATTCTTAATAAAGCGGCGTATCGCCTTTTCGTACTTCTTCGGATATCAATACTTTTATCTCGTCGTCAAGCCGGCCAGTGTCGTCGGCAGCAGCGCCTGTATAATAACCCCTGATGCGTTTTTCCTGATCGATGAGTACTAACTTATCGCTGTAAATAAAATCGTCTTTACCGCTTTGCAAGGCGTTTACCAAACATCCTTTGCGGGCCAGGTTATAAATAGTTGAAGTATCTCCTGTTAAAAACAGCCATTTGGGTTGCGGCGGATTAAACATGGCTGCGTATTTTTTCAGTACTTCGGGCTGATCGCGGGTAGGGTCAACGGTTACTGAGATAAAGTACACCATTTTATTGCCGGCGTATTCAGCTGCAATCTGGCTGATGTAATTGTTCATCTGGTTGCAAACGCCGGTGCAGTGGGTATAAAAAAAACTCAGTATAAATATTTTACCGTCCAGCGTTTTTAACGATACTGCTTTGCCGTTTTGATCTGTCAGATTAAAATCGGATAACGTGTGGTATGTAGTGTCCCTTACACTTTTTCCGTTGACCGTGTGCGAAGTTTTGGCAACTTGTTTCGGGCCAAAGATGGGAAGCGGCTTGTACCTGTTTTTACCGCCAACAACCAGTAAATAATATAAAAATCCTGGTAATGCTAACACAATTACCAGGATCGCAATTTTTTTTAATATGCCGGCTTTCTTCATTACATCAGCACTTTCCGCAAATCAATCCAATAGTGGCTCTCGTTTGTAAGTACCAATATTAAACCGATTATAAACAGAATAGGCACAATGATAGCCAGTATAAGGCCTGCTTTTTCGAATTTAAGGTGCATAAAAAATGCAACGATAAAATAAGCCTTAAATAGTGTTAATATAATATAGGCCGGGTTTACCATCTGATGCAGGCCGGGCGATAAACGCGGAGCCACAACAAGCGCTATAAAAAACTCAACACAGGTGATAGCCGTCAGGATCCAGAAAACTTTCATGATCCTTTTTTTGTCCATACCCTGGTGTTCTCCGTGTCCGGCGTCGTGAGCGTGGACTGTATTTTCTGCTGACATATCTTAACAGTATTAAATTATCAAACCAAATAAAAGAAAGTAAATACGAATACCCAAACAAGGTCTACAAAGTGCCAGTAAAGGCCTATTTTTTCAACCATTAAATAGCTTCCGCGTTTGGCGTAAGTACCCAATAAAACGTTAATAGTAATTACAATATTAATAACAACCCCCGAAAATACGTGGAAACCGTGGAAACCCGTTATCGTGAAGAACAAGTTAGCAAACTGGTGCGAGGTCATGGTCATCTGCGATAGCGGCACATTTCCCTTGAAGAATTCCTTCATTACCTCTTCAGTTGGCACATGCCCCCACCAAAAGCCTTCGCTGTGCAGGTGCGTCCATTCCAGTGCCTGGCATCCCAGGAACATTAAACCACCTAATATGGTAAATAACATCCAGGTTACAACCTCTTTTTTTGAATTGCGGTGACCTGCTTCAACAGCCAGTACCATAGTAACCGAGCTGCCAATCAATATAAAGGTCATTAAACCCACAAACACCAACGGTGCGCCGTGTTCAATAAGACCAGGAAAAGATTGGAAAACCAGTGATGGCGATGGCCATGTTGGTGCGCTAAAGCGTAATGCGCCGTAGGATATTAATAGCGTTGAAAACGTGAATGCATCCGAAAGGAGGAAAAACCACATCATCATTTTACCATATTCAACATCGAAAGGTGATTTGCCTCCCGACCATGGTGTTGATTTTACCTCATCAACGTGTTGTGCAACTGCTGTACTCATTTGTTTCTAATATTGGTTCAAAAGTAAAAAAACATAAAGATAAATCCATATAATATCTAGAAAATGCCAAAAAATAGATGCCATTTCCATTTTGAATAGATTCCTGACCTGTGGTATGTTGCGCGAACTTGCAGTAATGGTGTTTAAAAGCACCAATAGCCCTGCAAACACGTGTAATAAGTGCATCCCGCTAAATACATAAATAAAAGACCGCGATGCATTTGGGTTAATAAAATATACCCCCATTTTGGCTGTTAACACATACCAGCCATAAAGCTGAATGCAAAAGAAGGCTACACCCAGCGCAAACGTTAACCATAAAAACAGCCTTTGTTTTTCCAGCTGAAGTTGTTTTGCAGCTTTTGATGCCAGGAACAGCGTTATACTGCTGAAAGCAATTACTATGGTGCTGTACCTGAAGGCCGATGGCAGGATAACATCCAAACCATGGCCTTTGCCGCCGCTGTAAACTACAAAACCGCTGGTTAAAGCGGCAAAAAGCATAAACGATGTAAATATGAATATCCACATGTTAAACTTTTTGGCCCCCAGGTTTAATTTGTCTTCCTGTTGTATCTGTGCCATCATTTCACCTTTCCTATAAAATCAAATAAAAACATTAACTGTACTACCGGCAAATAAATAAATGAGCCGTACATCAGCTTTTTTGCCGAGCCTATTTGTAAAGTGCGCATCAGCATAAAAGCAAGGTATAAAAAAGCCAGGCTGAATATTAGTGATACCGCACCAACGTACATGCCGCCAAAGTGATAAAAGGTTGGCAGCAGGCTCACGGGTACCAATATCAGTGTAAATATAAAGGTAACTATTGCGCTGGTTAAATTTCTTTTTCCGGTGGGCAGCAATCTGAAGCCTGCCAGCTTGTAATCATCGTCCAAAACCCAGGCAATTGCCCAAAAGTGCGGGAACTGCCACACAAACTGTATCCCGAACAAGATCAAAGCGATTTGGTCTATCGTGCCATAACCGGCCACGTAACCAATTAACGGCGGCAATGCTCCCGGGATAGCGCCCACAAACACCGCTACCGGTGATACGCGTTTGAGCGGGGTATAAGCAAATGCATATAGTAAAATAGAGAATACCGAAAGGAGCCCTGTTGTTATATTTAGGCTGCCCAACAAATATGTGCCAAAAATGGCCATAAACAAACCCAGTACCAGGGCCTGGCCTGTATTCATGCGGCCGGCGGGTATCGGCCTGTCCATGGTGCGCTTCATCAGGCGGTCAAAATCTTTCTCGATGATCTCGTTAAAGCAATTTGCAGCTGCAGTCACCAAAAAACCACCGACAATTAATATTCCCCAGTTTTTCCAGTCGATAACACCGTGTGTTTTGGCGTTTGCCTTGCTGCCGATCAAAAATGATATGGAAGCCGAAAACACCACCAGTACGGTAAGCCTTGTTTTTATCAGTTTCGAAAAATCGCTCATCTTCATTTGTGCGCCTCCTGTCTTTTAACCGAGGTGTACAAATTCAGCATCAGGTAAAACTGACCGCCGAAAACTAAACTCGCTAATAATATATGTGATGCCTGGGCTACCGGCGGCAACGACCAATAAGATAATAAAATGCCGGTAACAATTTGCAGCATGATCATCAGGAATACAAAACTCATTACCTGCTGCTGTGTTGAGTGGCGGGTGAAGCCACTGCGGATTAATGCGAACAAAACAATATTGGCCAGCAACACCAGTATGGCTATATCGCGATGCTGAAAAAATATTGGGCCTGCTTTGTTTATCCAGTCTTCGCGGTAACCGCCTTGTAAGTGGCTGGCGACCGCATCGATTTTTTCGCGCACGTTGGTGCCAAAAACTATTTGTAAGGTTGATATAATTACTGTTAACAGCATAACCACATGCGTGATGGGGCTTGCATTTACTTTATGCCTGCCGTAAACTTTGGCCAGGTGATAGGTTCCTATAGCAATAGCTAATATAGCCAGTGCCAGCATCATGTGTACTGTAACAATGCCCGGAACCAGGTTGGTTGATACCACAATTGATCCTAGCCAAGCCTGGAAGCCTACCAGCAGCACGTTTATTACACTTAAAAAGGGGATAAGCTTGCTTTCTTTACGGTAGCTGAAGGAAAATATAGCAACCAGTACCATAAATCCACCTGTTATTTCGCCAATAAGGCGGTTGATGTATTCCGTCCAGGTTTTAGCGGCGTTAAATTCTTCGGGTACCAATATGGATTTATCTTCGCGGATGCGGCGGGCCAGGTCGCCAAAGCCAAAAACATCAAGTGTTTTGGCAAACCGTTCGTTTTTCGCCTGCCGTCCGGCTACGTAATGTTGTTTATAGTCCTTTGGCAGCTGGTTTATGGAAGTAGGAGGGATGTATTGCGCGAAACATTTAGGCCAGTCAGGGCATCCCATCCCCGAACCGGTACTGCGAACAACTCCACCGGCAAGGATAAGCGCAAAAAGCAATACTATAGTGATGAGATTGAATTTTTGGAACCTGATTTTTGACCTGGGTGTTATCATTTAGTTAAGCGGAAATAAGTCTTCAGCCGAAAGACTTTAGTCTGAAAGTCAAAAACAAATATTGACCGGCGGAGGACTTAATACTTAAAAGTAAGTCCCGGATATTAAATCAATATTATTAAAACCATTGACTTAAGACCCGGGACTAAAGACTTAAGACTTTTTTTATTTTACTTCTTCGTTAGCCTTTTGTGTCGCTGTCCATTTGTTATATTCAGCCAAACCCTCTGGGTTATCTTCAAAATCGTGCGGAAGATTTGAGCTCATTGTTTGCGAAAATGGCACAGTTTGCGGGATAAAATCCTCGTCGTGGCCAGGTTTGCTGTAGTCGTACGGCCAACGGTAAACAGTAGGTATTTCGCCTATCCAGTTACCGTGTACGTGTTCAATTGGCGCAGTCCACTCAAGAGTATTTGCTTGCCATGGGTTTTGCACAGTATGCTTGCCTTTAAATATCGAATAAATGAAGTTACAAATAAATGCTACCTGTGCTACACCAGCTAATATTGCCGACCAGGTAATAAATACGTTCACACTTAACCAGCGTTTCATCGATTCGAACTCTGTGAAGGCATAGTAACGACGCGGAACGCCATCAAGGCCCATAAAGTGCATTGGGAAGAACACCAGGTAAGCACCGATAAAAGTTAACCAGAAGTGCAGGTAACCTAAACGCTCGTCCATCATGCGGCGGAACATTTTAGGGAACCAGTGGTAAACACCGGCAAGCATACCAAATATAGCTGCTGAACCCATTACCAGGTGGAAGTGGGCTACTACGAAATACGTATCGTGCAGGTTGATATCCAAAGCAGCATTACCCAGGAATATACCGGTTAAACCGCCTGAAATGAAGAACGAAACCATGCCGATTGCAAAAAGCATAGCAGGTGTAAAGCGTATGTTACCGCGCCAAAGTGTGGCCAGCCAGTTGAATGTTTTTACTGCCGATGGCACCGCAATGATCAGTGTAGTGATCATGAACACACCGCCCAGGAACGGATTCATCCCGGTTACAAACATGTGGTGACCCCAAACGATGAACGACAATACGGTAATACCAATTAATGAATAAACCATTGCATGGTAACCAAAGATTGGTTTACGTGAGTTTACGGACAGTACTTCGGATGATATACCCATTGCAGGCATAATTACGATATACACTTCCGGGTGGCCCAGGAACCAGAACAAGTGCTGGAACAGGATAGGGCTACCACCTTCGAAACCTTGAGGTTTGCCGTTTAATACGATATCAGAAAGATAAAAGCTTGTACCGAAACTACGATCGAAAATAAGCAATACTACACCTGCAACCAGTACAGGGAATGCAAGTACACCCAGGATAGCAGTTAAAAATAAAGCCCAAACGGTTAATGGCATTTTCCAAAGGTCCATGCCTTTGGTGCGCATATTCAATACGGTACTTACGTAGTTTATACCACCCATTAATGATGAAGCCACAAAGCAAACCATACTGATTAACCATAAGGTCATACCTTCGGCGGAGCCAGGCATCGCTTTTGGCAGGGCAGATAGTGGCGGATATATGGTCCAGCCACCGCTTGCAGGGCCTTTTTGTACAAAGAACGATGAAAGCATGATGATACTGGCGATTAAGAAGAACCAGTACGATAGCATGTTTACAAATGGCGAAGCCATATCACGGGCGCCTACCTGAAGGGGGATAAGCAGGTTGGCAAAGGTTCCGCTCAAACCGGCGGTTAATACAAAGAATACCATGATAGTACCGTGTATAGTAACCAGCGACATATAAAAATCAGGGCTTAAACGGCCACCAGGTGCAAAACGACCCAGTAATGTTTCCAGTAACGGGAAAGATTTATCGGGGTAGGCTAATTGTATCCTGAATAAGATAGACAAAGTCATGGCGATGAATGCCATAGTGATCCCTGTGATAAGGAATTGCTTGGCAATCATTTTATGGTCCTGGCTGAATACGTAGGTATTCAGAAAAGTTGCTTTATGATGGTGTTCGTGACCTTCTTCGTGATGAGCTACGCTGTGATCGTGAACTGCTAATGTTGACATACTCGCTAATCTTATATTAATTATTTGACGCTAACCTGGTTGATGATGAAGTTGCAGCAGATGATGCTGCAGCAATTTTTGATGGTTGTGATGATGCACCTGTGTAGTAAGGTTTTTGCCTTGCTATCCACTCCTGGTATTCTTCTTTTGTAACTACACGTACTACTTTTTGCATATTATAGTGCGCTCCGCCGCAAATTTTATTGCAGTAAAGCAAATATTCAAATTTCGGATTGTCGGTTTCGGCACGCATTTGTGCTGTAGTCATGGTCGGGATAAACTTAAAGAAAGTAGGCAATCCCGGTACGGCGTTTTGCTGAACCCTAAAGTGCGGCATGTAAACGCTGTGAATAACATCCTGTGCGTGTATATTAAGCCTGATAGAAGTGTTAACCGGTAATACCAGCGTATCAGCCTTTAAATCGTCATGGCTGTTAGGATCTTTATAATCGATACCTAAAATGTTTAAGCCAGTGCTTAAGGTGTAATCGGTATTACCCAATTTGCCGTCGGGACCAGGATAACGCAATTCCCATGCAAACTGGTGACCGGTAATATCGATATTAAGGTCGCCTTTTACCTGTGTGCTGTTTTCAACTGATTGCCAGGTAAAGAAACCAAATATTACCAGGACTGTTAAAACTATCGCAGGTATAATGGTCCATACCTTTTCGATCATGTTGTTATGCGGTAAAAAGTATGCTTTCCTTTTTTCGGAATGACGGTAAAAAAACGCAAAACCGAACAACAGTATCTGAGTGATTACAAACACTATCAGCGTAAGTACTGTGGTAAGGTTAAACATATCGTCAATAGCGCCGCCGTGAGCCGAAGCCGCAACGGGTAATGACATGCTTCCTTGTACGGTAAGTGACCAATAGGCGCCGTACATACCTGCAATAAGGAATATAAGGCACATTATGCCCATAAAACCATTCCAGTTAAGGCCTTTTTTACCCTGCATTTTGAGGGAGAGGTCATAAACCTTTAATATTTTACCTAATATGACGATGCAGAAGCAAGCCACCAGGAAAATAAGGATGTAGTAAAAAGGGCCAGCCCACACGCTTTCGGGTGCAGCAGTTGTGCCGGTCGCAGTACCCGCCGGCGCTGCAGCATCCTGTGCCATCAGGGCGTTAGTTCCCAATAGCGTAAGCGCAGCGAAAAGTGAAAGTACTTTTTTAGAATTTATTAATTTTTTGAATCCCATTTTAATGTTTGTTTGGTATTCTTCAGTTTGGTGCAAATTTAACAATTATTATATGTGGTGATGAAGGCTCTCTTCCAGCAACGGGTGCTTTTTAGGAATGAGCGAATTGAATTTACTCAGTGCAGTAAGCATAGTAAATATGAACAAGCCTGCAAATCCAATAAATACCACTATTTCCTGCAGCCCTATTTCGTTGTACCAATTAGCCTGTGGGCCTACGGCGCCTGGCATAATCATTTGCCAGTAATCAAGCCAGTGACCGGCAATCAGGATGCAGCAAGCTACCTTTAAAACTTGTACCATACGTTTTGAATCGCGTTTCATCAGCACCAGCAACGGTGTAAGGAAGTTGATAACAATGTTTAACCAAAACCATGGTTTAAATTGTGGTTCCCACCTGCGTGCAAAATACGCAGCTTCTTCGGGAATATTTGCGTACCAGGTTAGCAGGAACTGTGCAAACCACAGGTAAGTCCAGAATATAGAGAAACCGAATATTAATTGACCAAGATTATGCAGGTGGTCGGTAGTGATCCAGCTTAAATAGCCTTTTTCCCTTAAAACAATAATCGTAAGCGTGATTACCGACAAGCCGCCAACCCAAAGGGCAGCAAAGTTATACCAGCCAAACATGGTTGAAAACCAACGGGCCTCTAATGACATGATGGTATCAAACGCGAATAACGGAACGGTAAAACCGAAGATCACTAAAAATATAACCGATATTTTAACGCTTTTGTGGTAGTTAAACATACCGCCTAAGGCATCTTCGTTATTTGAATATTTTACCAGCATGCTACCCAGCAATGCGTAGCTGGCCAGGTATAAAAATATACGGATCAGGAAGAAAGGTACATTCAGAAAGCCAGATTTGGCTGCAATCAGCGAGTCGTAGTTAGGATTTCCTTCGGTGGTTACACCTTTTAGCGCCCAAAGTTTATATAAATAAGGCTGAGTGGTTGATTGTCCGTATTCGTTAGCACCGGTGTGTGTTAAAAATAAACCACCTAATATAACCACAAAAAGTACCACTGCAGCTACGGGCAAAGCTTTTGCAAATGCCTGCGGTACACGAAGTATGGAAGCTGACCAGCCGGCCTGGGCTACGTATTGTACAGCACAAAAGAATATACCGCAAATACAAACGCAGGCAAAGTAATAACTCATTAACAACATATTGGCAAACATACGTTCGCCGTATCCTAATAAAAATCCGATTGCTATTCCAATTACACCAATAGCCAGCATTACAAGACTCCAGGTTTTTGCCTTGCCTTGAAATTGATATTGTTCGTCGAAACTATGTGAAGTCTTCATCTAAAAAATCAGCTTATAAAGTTTGTAAATGGTGAACATACATAATTACTTTCCAGCGTTCAGTTGGGTCAAGCTGCGAAGCGTATGAACCCATTGCGTTAACACCATAAGTAATGGTATGATATATTTTACCGTCGGTTAAGTCTTTCATGGCGCCACCGCGTGACGAGGTGCCTTTTGAATAAGATGGTGGCGGCGGGAAACCAAATTTGGTTACCGATCCATCACCCTGACCAGTAATACCGTGGCATGGTGAGCAAAAGTGCTCAAATAATACTTGTCCTTCGGCCAGGTTTTCACCTGTTTGCGGAAGGGTGCTTTTTACTTCAGTTCCGGCCAGTTCGTAGCCGTCTTTTGTATTAGGATAATCAAATCTTACAAAACCAATAGGGGTTGTACCTGCAGGAGGAACCTGGGCGGTTTTACCGTCTTTAAAGTTGTCGTTTTTCTGATCCGGATCGTATGCCTGGTGCTCATACATATTGGGAGCGTATTCCCAGCCAGTATCCCTTTTATCTTTGCACGATGAAATAACTATCGTAGCAGAGATAACAACGGCCATTGTGCCCAATATTTTTATTTTATTCATAGCTAACATATTTTCTGTCGTTATGCTTTACTTCTACAGCGCCTGCTTCTTTTAATAATTTAGTAATATCGTCATGTGGGGTATTTCCTTTAGCATCAATGGCTATAACAAACCTGTCATCAGTAGCCCTGTAATCCATTACCCTTGGCGTACGGCCCGGGAAAAGGTGTGTTGCGTAAAAGAAAGTGCCCACCATACCAAAAGCGGTATATAATACGGTCCATTCAAAAGTGATTGGAACAAAATCGGGTATGGCAAATGCCGGTTTACCACCAATATTCATTGGCCAGTCATGCACCAGCATGTAATATGCAAGCGTAAAAATGGTTGTGCCACCCAGGCAGCCGAACATAAAGGCAGCGAAACCAAGGCGCGAATCTTTCAAACCCAGTTTTGCTTCGATGCCGTGGATAGGCATGGGGGTGTAAACATCATAAATTGGCACACTGTTCTTTTGTAACAGGTCGATCCCGTGCATCATTTCGTCCGGATCTGCAAAAAGGCCTAAAATATATTTGGTACTGCTCATTTTTATGCTTTTTGATAATCAGTTATCTCAACACTGTCAAACTTGATTAATGATTCTTTATAAAACTCTACCTGCTCAACATCAAGATCGCCATGGGCCATCAATTTTTTCTTGGCCTGCTCGCTCGAGCTCTTCAGGATTAATTTCACTTCGGCCATGGCTATTGATGGCAATACCCTGATAAATAACAGGAACATGGTGAAGAATAAACCGATTGAACCGATAAAGATGCTCACATCAACCCAGGTAGGGTGGAACAATGCCCAGCTTGAAGGCACAAAATCGCGTGATAGTGAGGTTTCGATGATTACAAAACGCTCGAACCACATACCAATGTTTACTACGATAGATAGTACCCATGAGATAGCGATGTTGCGGCGCACTGATTTAAACCACATTAACTGCGTCATCAACACGTTACAGCCATACATCATACAGCCTGCCCACCATTGCGGCCCGATAAACCTGTTCAGGAAGGTATATTGTTCATACTCACCACCGGAGTAGTAAGCGATAAAGAATTCAGTTAAATAAGCCACACCAACTATCGATCCGGTTAAAAGGATGATCTTGTTCATCGCTTCGATGTGGAACATGGTGATGTAGTTTTCAAGTCCTAATACCTTACGGGTAACCAGCAACAGTGTTTGCACCATGGCGAAACCCGAGAAGATAGCGCCCGCAACGAAGTAAGGAGGGAAAATGGTGGTGTGCCATCCCGGTTCAAGCGAGGTTGCAAAGTCCATGGATACAATGGTGTGTACCGAAAGTACCAGTGGGGTTGATATACCTGCCAGGATTAAACACACCGTTTCAAAACGCTGCCATGTTTTTACTGAACCAGTCCAGCCGAAAGACATGAAAGAGTATATTTTACGACGGATACCTGAACCTGCACGGTCGCGGATGGTAGCCAGATCGGGCAATAAGCCTGTGTACCAGAATACTAATGAAACCGAGAAGTAAGTTGATATCGCAAATACGTCCCAAATAAGCGGAGAGTTAAAGTTAACCCATAACGAACCGTAGGTATTTGGCAAAGGCAACGAGTAAACAGCCATCCATGGGCGACCCATGTGACAAACGATATAACTGGCCGCGCAAATTACCGCGAAGATAGTCATCGCTTCGGCAGAACGGTTGATGGAGTTACGCCAGTTTTGACGGAACAGCAACAAGATAGCCGAAATAAGCGTCCCGGCGTGACCAATACCTACCCACCATACGAAACCGGTGATATCCCATGACCAGCCGATGGTTTTGTTAAGGCCCCAGGAGCCTATACCGTACCAAAACGTCCAGCTAACTGCAAATACCCATAAACATGCGCCTAACGAAGCTACCACGAAGCCAATCCACCACGCTCTTCCGGGCATATTTTCTACCGGGCGCAGCACATCGTTGGTAATCTGGGCGTATGTGATGTCTCTGCCCGTTATTAACGGTTCCCTTATTATTGATTCACTATGAGATGCCATATCTTAAATCTCTCTTGTAATTAATTATGCCTCTAATTCCGAAATATTTCTAACTTTTACCTGGTAACCTATACCCGGCTTAACTCCTAATTCTTCCAATACATAGTAGGTTCTTTCGCTGTTCAATGCTTTTGAAACTTCGGAGTTTGGATCATTACCGTTACCAAAAACGATGGCGTTTGCGGGGCATGTTTGCTGGCAGGCTACTTTAATGTCGCCATCGGCAAGCGGGCGTTTTGCAATTTTTGCTTTCAGCTTACCGGCCTGTATCCTTTGAACACACATCGAGCATTTTTCCATAACCCCACGGAAACGTGTTACCACATCGGGGTTAAGTACCAGCTGGGTATGATCGCCTTGCAAATAATTTTCAAAACGTGCATCGTTCCAGTAGTTGAACCAGTTAAAGCGGCGCACTTTGTACGGGCAGTTGTTTGCACAATAGCGTGTACCAATGCAACGGTTGTATGCCATCTGGTTTAAACCTTCGGATGAGTGAACTGTTGCCAGTACAGGGCAAACCGTTTCGCATGGTGCGTGGTCGCAGTGCTGGCAAAGCATCGGCTGGTAAACCACTTTTACATGGTCAAGGTCTTCCAGCTTTAATTTTGCAATTTCAGTTTCTTTGGTTACCGAATCTTTACCGTTATCATCAAAGCTGTAGTAACGGTCAATACGGATCCAGTGCATTTCGCGGCGGCGCCTAACTTCGTCTTTACCTACAATAGGTACGTTGTTTTCGGCGCTGCAGGCAACCACGCAGGCACCGCAACCGGTACATGCATTAAGGTCGATAGCCATTACCCAGTTGTACTGTGGCATATCATGATTTTCCCAAAAAAGATCGTACGGTTTTTCGTCTTCTTTTTTACCGGTGCGTGCAGCCGGATCCTTAACATATTCGGTAAACGTTGCTTCTTTTATAATGCTGTTACGTCCCTCGATAGAGTGGTGCGTTTGTGTTTGGGCAAGCGGCGAGTTGGCGCCTGTAGCAGCTTGTGTAGCGGTTGTGCTGGTTTGCAATGTGCCATTACGCAGGCTATAGAAAGGGAATGCATTTTGACCTACATTGATACCAACCGGACCAACTTTGGTACGTCCGTAACCTACAGCTACGGATATGGTACCGCGGGCCTGGCCGGGCTGCGATAGCGCAGGTATGCTGATGGTATAACCGTTTGCAGTAATTTTAACTACATCACCGTCCTGTAATCCCCAGGTATTCATATCCGCAGGGGCTATGTTGGCATAATTGTCCCAGGTAACTTTCGATACCGGATCAGGCAATTCCTGCAACCATGGGTTGTTGGCACGTTTACCATCGCGCATGGCAACAGTTTGGTAAATCTGCAATTCAACAGCTTTATCGCCGCCGGCAGCAAGTTCTTTACCATGATCAAGCATCTTTTGTGCAACGCTATCTAACGACAGGCTGAACGAATAGCTGCCCGCAGTTTTTGGAGCCGCTTTGATAAAGCCTGTTTGCAATAAAGTTTCCCATCCTTTTTGACCGGACAGGCCGCCCAATGGCAATAAGGTTTTATCCCAGTTATTGCGTACGTAGCTGTAATAATCTTTATAAGTGCTTCCCGACCATATCAGCAAGCTGTGCTCGGCCTGGCGGGTTTCATACACCGGGTTAATGGCCGGTTGCTGTATGGTATAGTATCCTTCGAGCGCATTGTCATCGCCCCACGACTCAAGGTAGTGGTGATTTGGTGCGATAACATTACAAAGCGAAGCAGTTTCGTCGCTGAAATCAGAGAAAGAAACTTTTAAACGTACTTTTTTAAGTCCGCTCACTACATCAGCGCTTTTGTAATAATCATAAACAGGGTTAGCATTCAGGAAAAATACGGCATCAATTGCGCCGCTGTTCATTTCGCTTACCAATTCGGCAATTGCCGCATCGTTACCTGCGTATAGTTTTGATGGATTGTCAAGATCGATAGTGGTACCGTAGCTGCCTAACAACGAGTTGATGGCGTTAACCAAAATCTGTGTAGCTACGTCATTTGAACCGGCAACAACCAGGGCTTTGCCTTTGGCTGCTAAAAGTTCTTTTGCAACAAGGGTGATTGCTTTATCGGCAATTGGGTTGTTTGTCAATTTTTGGCTGCCGGGCAGTGTAGTGCCTGATATAGCATTGTACAGGCTGATCAGCGCAATGCCTTCTTCCGATGGTTTAATCGGGATGCGAACGTCGGCATTGGTACCTGTTACGCTCATACCGGTTTCGAACTGGATATGACGCGACATTTTTTTAGCCTGCAGCGATTTGTTATTACGGTTTGAAACGTATTGCCTGATAAATTCAACCGGCGAGATCCAGGTACCCAGGAAATCGGCGCCAAAACTTACAATAACATCAGCTTTATCAAAATTATAATGCGGGATTACTGCTTTACCAAAGCTGTTTTGGTTACCCTGTATAATACCGGTATAAGATACTGCATCGTAATTGATGTGTTTGGTATTAGGGAACTGGGTAGTAAAATCGGCAATAACAGCCAGTGTTGAGGGGCTGCTGATGGTTGATGATACAATGCGGATGCCTTTGCCGCCGGCTTTAATGGCTGCAAGTTCGCTTTTAACAAAGTCGTCGGTTTGGTACCAACCGCTTTGGCTGCCATCTTTTAAAGGGTTTTGCAAACGGTTTACATCATACAAATCAAGTACCGATGCCTGCGCCCTTGCGCTTAAACCGCCTTTACCCAAAATATCGCTGGGGTTACCTTCAACCTTAATAGGCCGTCCTTCGCGGGTTTTTACCAAAATTGACTGGCCTTCGTAAGTCGAAGCGTAATAGTTGGCTACACCCGGGGTAACTTCTTCCGGTTTTACTAAATAAGGTATCGATTTATGTACAGGTACTTTTTGACAGGCTGCCAAAGTAACGGCGCCAACGCCAAAACCAAGGGCTTTCAAAAAGTCGCGGCGCGGAGTTTTACCCGCTAAGCCACCGCCTGTTAACACATCTTCAATAGGAATAGGCTCCGCAAATTCGTGTTTGTTTAATTCAACAAATTCCGGGGTTTTGTTCAGCTCTTCTAAACCTTTCCAGTATTTTTTATTGCTATCCATTTAAGCTAAATAAACTGTAATGTATGAGTATGATCAATTATTAATAATGGCACTTACCGCACTCAATACCACCCATGGCGGCTTCGGTTACCGGCTTACCTGCTTTAATTAAATCGTGTACAGCCTGCATTTTTTCGTAATAAGCATTGCCTTTCATGTTAACCTTGGTGCGTTTGTGGCACTGTATACACCATTTCATTGTCAATGGCGAATATTGGTAAACCTCAGTCATGGTTTTTACCGGTCCGTGGCAATTTGTACAATCAAGGCCACCAACTTTTACGTGCTGCGAGTGGTTAAAGTACACCAGATCGGGCAGGTTGTGGATGCGCACCCATTGAATAGGTTTTGCTTTTGTGCTGTCGTATTTTTGAGTTTGCGGATCGTATCCCAAAGCGTCGTAAATCTTGGCTATTTCAGTCGATGCTGTTTTTTCGCCCAGTTTCCTGTCGATAGTTTTATGACAGTTCATACAAACGTTTAACGATGGGATAGATGCATTTTTTGATTTGTATGCACCCGAGTGACAGTACTGGCAATTAATTTGCATAGTACCGGCATGCAGGTCATGCGGGAATTTTATAGGTTGCACCGGCTGGTAGCCCTGGTGAACGTTGGTATTCCAAAGGGTAACCCAGGTGAGTACGCCGACGGCCAAAGTGCCGCACAGCAGTACAAAGAATACGAATTTTTTGTTTTTGGCCAGCCTTTTAACGGTTGCCAGGCGGTCAACTGATTCAGTTTCGGCTTCGGGGACAATCAGGTCCTTGTTATTAACCAGCAGTTTTTCCAGCGTACCAACTACCTTGTTTAATACCAGGATAATGATAACAGCCAGCAGGATAACACCTATCAGTGCGAAAATAACCAGGTTGCTTGGTCCGCTTTCAGCGGCAGGAGCGCCGGTTGCTGATTTTTGGTTGTCCGCCTGTTCTTTTGTCCAGGTAGTTCTAACATAGGTTAAGATGGAAGCAACATCGCTATCGGAAAGATCAGCGAATACGGTCATTGCCGCTCCACCGTTAGCGTTAACAAGCGAAACTGCTTTTTGATCCTTGGCGGCAATTAAGGCCTGGTTGTTCTCGATCCATTTGGTGAGCCATTTGTCGTCCTTTTCGGTTTCAAGCGCCGAACCTAATGCGGGGCCAACAACTTTTCTGTCAATTGCATGGCAGGCGGTACATTTTGCTTTAAATATAGCTTCACCCTTGGCGGCGTCCCCTTGCGCATACGCGGAGGTTCCCAAAAAAGCAAAACCGGCTATAACGAAAACCGACCTTGAAAATTGTTTAAAAATCAATGAGAAACTCCTCATAAAGTGTATTTATACTAAAAATTTTCTTATATTAATGATTGTTGTGCACGCAGAGATGTATAGTATATCTGAATTTTTCAGTCACAAAAGTAAAATTTATTACAGTATCCCTGACAAATTACTGACAGTAATATCTAATTTATAATTATTCTAAATAAGTTTTTAATAGGGTAGAATTGCAAATAAAAGCTTTGCAAATAAAAATTAAGGTTGAATATAATTGGGACAGATAATAGGTTAAATATAGGAATTTTTTGGAAAAAGCAAATGGTTTTTTTGGGTGGGGTACGGGAAACGCAATTACCGAATGGCGACGGGTTTATAGACCCGTCGCTATAGAAAAAGCCAGCATCAATTTTAAAACCAGGGTCGACGAACGAATCCAAATTTAACAAATAGGGGCGCCATCGTAGTGATAGCATAGGATAGCGAGGGGTTTCAAAACCCGTCGGCTATGAAAAGTTGTCTTAGATTTTCAGAGCGATTTTCCTGTAGCTTGGGGTCCGAAATCGCGTTTAAATGTTTCAGGATATTGAGGCACTGATCGTAACGTTTTGTGCACCAATTGTTACAATGGGTTACCTTTTGGCATCATTTGGTATCAATAGCAAAACCCAAACAAATTATGAAATCAAAAATTTTAATCCCGCTTGCGGGGGTGGCCTTGTTTTGCTCATGTAGTGGGGTACACAAGGAATCATCCTCTGATTCAGTTGCTTCTGTAGCGACGGCTGAAAAAAGCGTTAGCGCGGCACATGACACAACCGCCGATGGCCAGACACGCGACACAACAACCGAACAACAGGCACGCCACGTAAACGGCAACCGCCCGGTTGAAGCCGAAGCCAAATTGGTTAAAACTGCCGACATCAGGTTTAAGGTAAAAAACGTTGCCCAAACCACGCAGCGTATTGCTGCGCTAACCACCAGCCTGAACGGTACCGTAGTGCATCACTTTATTAACTCCACTACCGGCGACAGCACCACAATTAAGAAAAGCGACGACTCGCTGATGCGCATTAGTGTTATTAATACAACCGGTGAAATGACCGTGAAAATACCGCCTGCCAATATGGAAACCTTTTTGGGCGAAGTAGCGCAGATGGGCGTATTGATAAAAACCAGCCGGATGGATATTAGCGATAAGTCGCTGGAATATTTAAGTACCAAACTTAAGGATGAGAATGAACTTGCCGCACTTAAACAAAAAAAGAATGCCGGCACTGTTGACGCGGATAACGAACTCGCCACTAAAAACCGCCTGGTGGACCAGCAAATGAATAACCGCCGGATTGATGACTCGGTAAAAAACAGTGTAGTGGTGCTGAGTTTTTATGAAAGCAGCATTATCAACCGCGAAACCATAGCCAATGCCGACCTGACGGCCTATAGCCTCCCTGCTTCCAGGCAGTTGGCAACATCGTTTGCAAATGGATGGGGGTATTTTGTGCAGGTGCTCATCTGGCTGGCGAATCTGTGGGTGTTATTTCCATTAGGCATAGGCGCATGGCTGGGCTTCCGCTATTATAACAGGCGAAAGAAGTTTTTAACGGCCTTGAGTACAAATGAACCATCCTCCCAAATTTAATCATTAATTTTTCTCTCATTTAAATAATCCTAAAAACATCATGAAAACAAAATTTTTAATCCCGCTTGCGGGGCTGGCCATGTTTTGCGCCTGTAAAGGCAAATCAGGCGGCTATGAAGTAGTAAATAATGGCAGCAGTAGCAGCGCCGATTCCATTAAAGTTGATTCGGCTTTGGCAACCGGTCCCAAACTGGTAAAAACTGCCGGTATTAATTTTAAGGTGAAGAATGTTGAGCAAACCCTGCACAAAATAACAACATTAACCGAAGGCTTTGGCGGCATGGCCGTGCATGAGCAAATAGGCGCGTTACCGGAACGCACCGAGAATGTGAAGCTAAGCTACGATTCGGTTATGCGGATAACATCCTTTAGCACGCAAGCTGCCATTACTGTTAAAGTTCCATCGGTTAAGCTGGAAAAGTTTATGGACAGCGTGGCAACCATGGGCATTTATGTAACCGATCGCAGTTTGGATATTACTGATAAATCACTCGATTACCTTTCGGCGCAATTAAAGTTAAAAAGCCGGACGGAACTGGTGGAGCAGCAAAAGAAAGGGAAAGTGGTGATAAAAGACCCGGCTAAAGTGCTGGATTTGAAAGACGACATGATTGACGAGCAGATTGGCAATCGTCAGTTGGACATGGCAGTAAAATACAGCACCATCAACTTGAATTTTTACGAAAACAATACTATTAAAAAAGAGATAATGGCCAATGATGATCCATCGGCCTACAGATTGCCCTTTTTTAAGCGTATAGGTATGGCAGTTGAAAACGGATGTAGTTTGTTTGCGGATTTTATAGTGTTTGTGGCCAACATGTGGATGTTTATATTGGCAGGCATTATATTGTGGATTGCCGCCAGGTATTATAAAAGCAGGAAGTTGCGCACAGGGACGGTAAAAGGCTGGTTTATCTGAGGGTTGAACGGATGAGATTTGACAACTCTTGAAGAGTTGTCAAATCTGCTTTGTCCAAAGTTTTTTGTACTATGTTAACCCGGGTTAACATAGTATTTTTATAAATACTTGATTTACAAGTATTTAATTGGGTTAACATTGAAAAGTGTTAACCCATGTTAACCCTTTTGCAAATGATTTTTGTAAGAGGTATAAAGATTTGACAACCTTTTAAAGGTTGTCAAATCTCCCGTTATCCGGGATAATTGAAAAGGATAAATCGCTTGTAATTAAAATTCATAAAACAGATTTACATATTTCGGTAAACATTTATATTTTTGTGCGGACATTATATTAATACCAACAGAAGATGAATTCAACCGAGAATGCCAATGCCGAACGCCACTACCTCATTATAGTAGTTGCACTAATTATAGGTTTAGCGGGAGTTTACCTGCGTTTTATCGATTTTCCGTTCAACGTTATTATAGGCAACATTCTGTTGGTCATTGGCGTGTTAATTTCGCTTAAAGGCGTTTTTGGTATCCTGGAATAGCTTTCGAGTCTCAAGTCCTGAGTCGAAAGTTTTAAGTCAAAAATCTGGAGCTAAAGTGTAAAGCCGGGATCTCGTCCATTGGACTCAAGACTCCCGACTTAGGACTCAAGACTCAAAAACTCACTTCGGGTGATATCCCGAATCATTTAATATTTTCTGGGCATCATCATCGGCCATCAGTTGCTGCAGTGTTACGTCGCTGTGCTTTTCCATATACGATCTTACAATCTGCCACCCCGTCCAAATAGCAAGTTTTGGAGCCGATTCATTTTTTTCGCCCAGGCCAGGGGTAAAAGGGGCCGGGCCTAAATATTTTTGGATTTTTGGGTAATCACTTTCGTACAATAAATTTTCATCAATAAAAAAGGCCCATATTTTAGGTTCAAACTGCTGGCACCATTTCAACTGGGCGTCAGTGTAACCTATTTTGGTGCTATCGGCTACATCGGGTAAAACCTGGTCCATAAAATACATGATCTTGCCGTTATAGATCATTTTTGATAGCAATGTTTTGCTGCTGTCGCTCTCGGGGAACATATCCTCACGCGCCAGGCCCTCAATTACCCTTGGGCAAATGTTTTGCGGGTTGAAAAACCGGGATATGTAACGCGGCCAGGCCGAAGTGAGCGCCGGGTAAAACCGCGAATTTCCGCCTAAAAATAAATCAATACCTACGCCAAAGTAACCGTTGCCGTTAACCACCTGGGTTTCAAAACCGGAGACGTAAGCGTACACAGCAGGCAACTTAATATTGGGGTAGTAATATTTAAGGTGTTTAAAGGCGTCGGTCAGTTCCGCTTCCTGTTGATCCATATTCGGGTAAACCGAATCAATATCATGTTTCAGGGCGATGTAATCCTTAGTTGCAAACACCCGCCGCAGAATAGCAAAATAAGCGGTATCTTTAGTGCTGATGTGATCATCCTGCAACAGGATGGTAATAAAATTATGATAGAAGGCGCCATACTTTTGCTCCAGGTAGGCGGCTTGCTGCGCCATGGGTTTTGTCTGCATAGCGTTAAAATCCTTATCGAAGCGTGCAATTTTAACATCAACCTGTATATTGCTTACATCTACACTTTTATGATGGTTGCAGGCGCTTAATACTAAAGCGATCAAAAAAAATAGATAAATTTGCTTTGATTTGTTTAAAACGATCATTTTTTGTCCTTTGGGCAAAATTAATTTTTTATTTGCATTAAACACCCTAAACGGCATATTTCCAGCGTTAGTTTAGGTACCTATAAATATTATACTGTTATAATGAAGATTGCCCTTGCCCAGTTAAATTATCATATCGGAAACTTTGAAGCTAATACCGCTAAAATTATCGATCATATTAAAATTGCCCGTAACCATGGCGCCGACCTGGTGGTTTTTGCCGAGTTGTGCGTGAGCGGCTATCCCGCGCGTGACTTCCTGGAGTTTGATGAGTTTATTGACTTGTGCGAGGCCTCGGCGCTGCAGATAGCTGCGGAGTGTACCGATATAGCTTGCATTATAGGGCTGCCTACGCCCAACAACAAACCCGAGGGCAAGGAACTTAACAATTCCGCTTATTTTATAGAAGAGGGCAAGGTTAAAGGTGTAGCACATAAAGCCCTGTTGCCCAATTACGATATTTTTGATGAATACCGCTATTTTGAACCATCAACCGAGTTTAGCTGTATTGAATTTAAGGGCCATAAAATAGCGCTTACTATTTGCGAGGATTTGTGGAATACTATTGAAAATCCGCTATATATCACCCGCCCCATGGACATATTGATTGACGAGGAGCCGGACGTGATGATCAATATAGCGGCCTCGCCGTTTGCGGTCAACCATGATGAAGAGCGGATTGAGATTTTGAGCGATAATGCCCAGCGCTACCAATTGCCACTACTTTATGTAAATAACGTAGGCGCCCAAACCGAACTGATTTTTGACGGCGGTTCGCTGGTTTTTGATAATACCGGTAAACTGATAGATGAGATGCCTTATTTTGAAGAGTCCATAGCTTATTACGACCTTGGTGAAAAGGGCAGGATCACCTATGAACACACTTCAACCTTAAGAAAAGAAAAAGAAAGCGATATAGCCCAGATCCACAAAGCTATTTTATTGGGCATCAGGGATTATTTTTATAAATCAGGATTTAAGCAGGCCATTTTGGGTTTGTCGGGTGGTATTGATTCGGCTGTGGTATGTGCTTTGGCAGCTGAGGCTTTGGGACCAAAAAATGTGATGGCTGTTTTGCTGCCTTCGCGTTTCTCGAGCGATCACTCCATAAAAGATGCCGAAGACTTGGTAAAAAACCTGGGCTGTATGAGCGAAACCATCGCCATAAAAAATATTACAGAAGCTTTTGAACATACGCTGGAGCCGCAGTTTAAAGGGCTGCCATTTAACATTGCCGAAGAGAATATTCAGTCGCGCAGCAGGGCTGTGGTTTTAATGGCGATGTGCAACAAGTTTGGCTACATATTATTAAACACTTCGAACAAAAGCGAAGCAGCGGTTGGCTACGGAACGCTTTATGGCGATATGTGCGGTGGTATTTCGGTCATCGGCGATGTTTATAAAACCCAGGTTTTTGAGCTGGCGCGATATATTAACCGCTACGAGGAGATCATCCCCATAAATTCCATTGTAAAACCACCGTCTGCCGAGTTAAGGCCAAATCAAAAAGATACCGACTCGTTGCCCGAGTATGATGTGCTGGATAAAATACTGGCCGAATATATCGAAGGTCGGTCGTCATCAGCCGCCATTATAAAAATGGGCTTTGATGAAAAAACGGTACGTCGCGTGATAAAACTCACCAATTTGGCGGAGCACAAAAGGTACCAAACGCCGCCTATTTTGCGTGTATCGCCAAAAGCATTTGGGATGGGCCGGCGTATGCCGATAGTGGGTAAGTATTTGTCGTAGAGCCTCACGCTTAGAGAGGGCGTGCGAGGGCGAGTACAAAGCTAATTTGTAATTTTATCGCTAATGTGAATTACTGCAAAAAAATGTCGCTATTTTTATAGACAGAATGGTGGAATTTTGCGGAAATACAGCTAAAACGGCCATTTTTTTTTGATTTAGTAATTAAACCTTTTGCATATCGTTTGTCTAATACAATTATCGAGGGAAGATATCATGAAAAAAATAATTTATCTGGTGCTGACAGTTCTGCTGATCTCGGGATTTTCAGCATGTACAAGCTACGATTATTATACCGCGGCTATCAATAAAACCCATATGGGAGGCTATCACACTTTTGCCTGGATGCCACCCGCAAAAGGAAATAAAGAAATGGGCAGTGCCGCTGATTTAAAGATTAAGGATGCTGCAACAAGCGCCCTGGTTGCCAAAGGGCTACAGGTTGGCCAGCAACATCCAGACCTGGTTGTTAATTATACCCGGATAGTGGGCACCGGTTCCTATACCTCTTATTATTCGCCTAACTACTATGGTGGGTATGGTGGCTGGGGTTGGGGTGCCGGCTGGGGTTGGGGCTGGGGATACCGCCCGTACTACGCATTTGGCGGACCGTTTGCCTATTATGGCGGTTTAACTTATGCTGAAAAAGGCCACTTTAAAGAAGGCACTGTTATCATCGACCTGATTGATGCCCGTACCCATAAAATTGTTTGGAGAGGTTTTGGCGTAGGCGAAGTGCATCACAATCCGCAAAAAGATATAGACGATTTACCAAAGGTTGTGACCGGGATTATTGATCAGTTGCACCTGGTACCGCCGGTTCCCACAGGCATGAGGCAATCTTAGTTAATTGGAGATTAGAGACTAGAGATTAGTTAAGTGCGCTAATCGTTTATTTTGGAAAGATATTAAAAAGCAAAAGCCTGTACACAGGCTTTTTTGCTTTTTATCTATTTGCAGGTATTGAATGTCCGATTTTCAGCATAGTCTCTAATTAACTATTCTCTGCCCCCGATATAACCGGGTAACTGCAAATATTACAGCTATAGCGGCTAAAACAAGTACCCAGGTATCAAGCGGACAGGTTGCATCGGGGTCGGTTCCTCCGCAAGGTTCGCCTGGCTGTGCGTAAAGTACAGCAGTACTTAAAATCAACAATAATAAAGCCCCCGAGAATATTTTAACACGCATACTTATTACAGTTTAAAAAACACACTTTTACAAATGTACGGTTTCCTGTAAATGTTTTATCAACATTGCTTAAAGTAATCGTAAATTCAATGGGTTGGGCCAGAAGCCTTTGCGTGCCGTGTCAAATTTGTGACGTTTAATATTATCACAACTTAATAAACGTGCCTTCTCCGTCTACTGTACCGCCGTTGTTGTGCGTAACCTGTATTACATAGGTACCGGGCATAAGCGCGCTTACATCAGTTTGCCAGGTTTGCAGGGTTGTTGTTTGTTTGATAATGCTCCCTAAAATATTGGTTACTTTTATGTTGTATGTTGGGGGTGTTGTTGAAGTACCGCTAAAACCCGGGGCTATGCTTAAATTAAGGGTGCTTTTAGCCGGGTTAGGATAAATAACAATGCCCGTTTTAACAAGTGTTGCGCCGTTACCATACATCAGTGTTACGATACCCGAATAGGTTATCGATCCATTAAGGTCCTCAATTTTTAAACGGTACATATTGGCGCCGTTCAGCGGGTTTTTATCCAGGAAGCTGTATGTGCCAAGCGAATCCGATTGAAAGCCGCCCAGCACATTAAATGTCTTGCCGCCATCGGTGCTTCTTTCAACGGTAAAAGCGGTATAGTTTTGTTCGTTCTCGGTTGTCCATGTCACCTGCGATCCAATGCTGGCTTTTGCCGCGGTGAAGTTTAATAAATGAATGCTCCGCGCCGGGTTTTCGCGAATTACTACTGTAAAACGGTTATTCCCATAAGTTGATGTGTCTGACGGGTTAACGTCGAATGAATAAGTTGTGTTATTCCTCAGGTCGAGCGAGTCTTTTTTGTATCCGTCCATCAACCATACGTCATATATGGCAGGTATGGAGTTAAAATCAGTGCGGTTAAATGTATAAGTACCGCTTGCCTGGGCCCAAACGTAAAGTTTTACCACCTGGCTAAGGTTGCTTTTTGGCAAAGGCACCCATTTTGCTGAGGCATTTATACTATCGGCGCTCACAGCTGCAACGGACTCAGGCGTACCCATCCCCCAAACAAATCTCGAATCCTCCAAAGGGTTAAATTTGGTGTTCGATGTGGAATTGAACCCGATCACAACATCGCTGTAATTAACACTATCAGTAACCATTTTTAAACGCAGGTAGCTATTGTAAGCGCTTTGCTGCAATGTGGCCAGCGTTGAATGGGTGCTCATGAGCAAGGTGCTTCCCGCCGTTGGCTGCGTACTGGTTTTGGCTGCTTCCTGGAAGGTGAGCGATGGGGCTGTTGGAGTTGATGTAGTGGCCTGCACAAAGAAACCCTGGCCGCTTGCTATTATCTTACCTCCGTTACCGGTTGAAATATTGGTAGTAGCATTGTAAGTGGCGTAGTTTTTGGTGGTCGGATCAAACGTCCAAATACTTGGCCCTACGTTAACGCCATATATCGCCGCAGCGGAACTGGAGTTGCTGAATTTACTCCAGTCGATTGAACTTGCATAAGGGTTGCCCACCAAATTAAATCCGCGGACGGTGGAGTTGGTACCCGCTCCCGATCCCGAACCAGAGTAAGCAATATTAGTGGAATTAGGTGTGTACCAGTTTCGTATAACAACCTGTCCCTGGGTAAGCGTACCTGTGGTGCTTAAGGCAACAGCTACCGGAGTGGTGTACGACGTTTGTGTTTCGGTAGCAAGGCTGGCCGATGCTTTGTTTCCTCTGAAGAAAAACATAACACCATTGCCCACAGGAATGTTATAAACAGTAGAGCCATTATTTAAATAATAATTGTAGCTGGGCGAATTATTGATGGCGCTGATGCCCCAAAAGTTTCCGCTTGTAAAAGTCGCATTGGATGGAATTTGATCTTCGCGGTATAAATAAAGGGTGGGATTACCGGTTTTATCGAACCCGCCACCACTGCTGCCTGTTAACCAAACACTGTTTTGCACATAGTTGAGGCTGTATACATTATAGGTGCTGCTGATGGTTGCATTATATACGGGCGATGAAATTAACCGGTAAGTGCGGTGACCGCCTCCCCCGGTGATATAGCGTTCGGCAGTAACATTACCCGTAACAGAATAGCTGGATGGAATAGCGGCTACGCTGGCAGTTAACGTTGATGTGCTTTTTAATGTAAACACAACAGGTGATGCTGCAATCTTTAAATTACCCTTGGTTAGTGTAACTGTATTATAAACATCTAAAACGCCGCTGCTAATATTTACTGTACCGGCTGCAGAATTATTGATAGTCATATTACCAGTTTGCCCGGATCCTGCTGTTGTTGATCCATAAAAATACTGGTTGCTTACCGAGCCGTTCCACGTAATGCCCGATGAACTATTGCTGCCATACAATACCTGGCTGCCGGTAGCATTGTTGTAAATATTGCAGCCAACGCTCAGGGTAAAGCCGCCAAGTGTAAACGTTGCATTATTACCCAATGTTAAAGAGAAAACGCTTTCGCTGGCGGTAAGTACCGGATAATTGGTTAAGCCGGTAGGTATAACAATAGATGCGGTGCCGTCAAAAGGAGGTACCTGGTTACTGATATTTTGCGTTGTATAGTTCCAGTTGGTTGCAATGGTTGGGTCGGTACTGGTCGCACCGGTCCATGTATAAATATCACCTGATCCGCAGGAAACAACCGCTGTTGATGAACATCCGCCTGGGCCACCTGTTACTGTTAATGTATAATTGCCTATAATCGACGAACTGAATGTTGCCGGATTGCCAGTAACCGTGTTTGTGCCATCTGTCCAGCTGTAAGTTGCGCCGTTGATAGGTTGCGCCTGGAAAGTTACCGAATTGCCCGGGCATGAGGCTACATTGCCCATCAGGTTTAAATTGTGCGATGTGCTGACTTCTGCGGCTGACAGGGCCCTGTCATAAATACTTACATCATCTATCTGGCCCGCAAAATAGTAACTTGTTGGAGCGCTTGGCCATCCGCTCAGGTTATCGTACCCAATTCTCCAGTATCCGTTATGTGGTTCCGGAACGGTCATGGTTGCACTGGAAGCAACTGAAATGCCATCTACATACAAAACAGAACCGGCGGTTGAACTTAATGTTACAACCACATGATGCCAATAACCATCGTTATAGCTTATGGGCGAAGTGATAGTTTGTGTGCCGCTATTATAAATACCAAATATTAACTGGCCCGAATTAGTCATATAGATATGCCGATCGAATTGCCCGCTTGTTGTTTGATATTGATCAAACCCTATTAATTTACCACCCGATGTAGTAGTGGTTTTAAACCATAAACTTAAAGTAAAAGTAGTGGGGTTTATAAACGATTTTGTGGTGGCCAGGTATTGCGTGCTGCCATCAAATGTGTATGCACAACTGGCGGCGCTGTATCTGTCGGCGCTTAGCGTAGGCCCGGTGGCTGCTGTTGGATAGGGTATTAAAGGATCATTGTTTCCCGAAACATCGTCTACTGCATTTGCGCTGGCAATATTTCCGCTGAAAGGGTACATCACTTCGCTACCGGTAATAGGTGTTGAAACTATTGGATTAATGGTTGCGCTGCCCGCCGTCCTGGTTGCGCTGGTTGCACCGTTCACTGTGTACGATACATAATAAGTGCCTGTGGCAGCAACAATATACGAAGCAGATGTTGAGCTTTGCAGCAGCGTTCCGCCCGATGACGCGCTATACCAGTTGTAAGTACCGCCTGTTGGCGAGCCACCAGAAGCTGTTAATGTTCCGGTACTGCCGCACTGTACTAGAGCGAGCACTGTTGGGGCAACCGGGTTAATGGTAATGCTTATTGTACACGAGCTGGAGCCGTAATAGTTATAGGCTGTAACAGTATAAGTTGTTAAAGCCTGTGGGGTTGTCGGCGTACCGGATATAGTGCCAGTAGTGTTATCAAAACTTAAACCGGCAGGTAAGGTAGGCGAAATAAGGTAGCCATTTATTGATATTTTCCGGATAGTGTTACTGGTTTGGTCGACGCAATAGATGTACCCGCTTTCGGAGGTGCTGTTTTCCATGCCTAAACCAAACGGGCCATTAAACGATGCTGCTGTGCCGACACCCGCGGTATTGCCTGCGGTGCCGCTCCCGGCAAGGGTAGTTACCACGCCCGCCGGCGTAATTTTCCTGACCCTGTTATTTAAATTGTCGCTCACGTAATAGTTGCCCGCGCCATCCTTAACTATACATTTCGGGAAGTTAAACATGGCCGATGTTCCGGTGGCATCGGCGTAGCCCGATGTGCCCGATGTGCTGCCAACAAAGTTTGTAGTTGCGCCGGTTGATGAATTAACCGAACGCACAACGTTATTGGCCTTATCTACCAAAAGAAAATTTCCGCTCGCGTCATATCCTAACCAATAGGGCGAGTTATATGCGCTGGTTGCACCGGTTGAGCCATTTGTATATCCTGCGGTAGTTGAACCTGCAAAGGTGGTAACCGCGTTTGTCGCCAGGTTTAACTGCCTTATCTCATTGTTTTTCCAATCGGCTATGTATAATATTGTTCCCAGGGTATTTAGCGCCATCCCCACGGGAACGTTAAATGATGCGGCAGTACCTGTTGCGTTGGTGCTTCCTGAGGTGGTGCCGTTACCGGCTAATGTGGTTACCGCAGCTGTTGCGATCACAATTTGCCTGATTGCAAAGTTATCGGTTACATATAAGATAGTGTTGCTGGAATTGATGATGATACCGTTGGGACCATTAAAGTTTGCAGCTGTTCCGGTACCATCGTTTGGGGTGTTTGAAGTACCTGTTATGGGCCTGCCGGCAAAGGTAGTTACTACGCCGGCCGGGGTCATCTTTCTGATACAGTTGTAGTTGAAATCGGTTATGTAAATGTTACCGGTGAGCTGATCTACAGCAACAGATTCAGGGTCACTAAATCGCGCCGAACCTCCGGTTGCATCTGTGTGCCCGGCTACCAGGTTGCCGCCCGCTATATTGGTTACATTTCCGTAATAATCTGCTGGTACCGCGCCTCCTGTGTTCCCTGGGGTGATATTGGTTATAGTAGTTCCTGCTGTGTATACGTATGACGATGGCGTATAGCTGATGTTGGGCGCTTGCGCTAATACAGAAATGTTCAACGCCGTTAGTAACACTACAGTTAGCAGTTTGAATGCGCGTTTAGTCATAGTCAGTTAAGTTGAAAGACTTTAATAAAGCTTCGTTTATGGATTCCAAAATCCGATGCTTTATCTTATCTTCTAATTAAATTAAAGGTTAAAAAGCTTTAAAATACGCCCAATCAATCGTTATGAAAAATCTACTTGTACTTAACTTATCAATGATCAGATAGGGGCTTTATACGAAGTAACAGAGATAAATGTTTTGACATATATTTTACTTTTTAACATTTAAGCATATATGTAATATTTTATGATATTTTGGTTTACGTATGTAAAAAGCCATTATTTCTTTGGTATATTTATTAAAACAATCAAAAAAAATTGACACGCGATTACGGATTGAATAAGCTCTGTTTTGTTAAATCATTCCAGGTTAGGGAGAAAAGTCGGATGGAATTACAACTTGATAACAGTTGCCTGGCCTACAATGCTGTTATCGTTATTATTTAAAACTTTTACAACGTAAGTCCCGGGCATAAGAGCGCTCACATCAGTTTGCCAGCTTTGCTGATTGGTATTTGTTTTTATGACAACCAGCCCCAAAATATTTGCGATTTGAATATTGTACGAAACAGGTTGTGATACGGTTGACATGCCGGGATGAAATCCGGGCGCTATACTTATTTCCAAATTGGTTTTGGCCGGGTTGGGGTAAGCTACAATTCCGGTTTTAACAAGACTGGTAGCGTTTCCATAAATCAGGGTTACAATACCGGAGTAGCTGGTATTCCCATTAAGGTCTTCGATTTTCAAACGGTACGTATCTGCGCCTTTGACCGGGTTTTTATCTAAGAAACTATATGTACCCAGCGCACTCGACCCATAACCACCCAATACAGTAAAGGTCGCACCCCCGTCGGTGCTTCGTTCAACGGTGAAGTTGGTGTAATTGGCCTCGTTCTCCGTTTTCCATACAACCTGCGAACCCGGATCCGTTTTGGTAGCCGTAAAATTTAGCAGGTGAATGCCCAATGCCGGGTTTTGACGTACGACCACCCGGAACCGGTGGCTGCCGTAGCTCGCGGTATCGCCCAGGTCGACATCAAAAGCATAGGTGGTATTGTTCCTGATGTCCAATGAATCCTTCTTGAAATCATCCATCAGCCAAACCTCGTAAAGGATCGGTAGCGCAGCGAGGTCAGTCCTCTTTAGCGTGTACAAACCACTTTTTTTTACGCCAACATTTAGCCTGATAACCTGGTTCAAATTGTTTTTTGGTAATGGTACCCACTTTGCAGAGGCCTTAACGCTGTCGCTGCTGATGGCCGCCAATGCCTGAACCGAGCCCGAACCCGGTAAAAACTCAGAATCTTCTTTTGGGTTAAAGCTCGTAGTTGAAGTGCTATTGAAACCAATTACTATATCCTGGTAGTTGATAGTATCCGTTATCAGTTTCATCCGCATAAAGGTGTTATAGGCACTTTGTGTTGCCGGCTTGCCCATCAATAAATTACTGCCTGTTACAGGGGTACTTATTTTTGCGCTTTCGGTAAAGGTAAGTGCAGATGAGTGTGCATTTGACTGGACAAAAAACCCCTGTCCGCTGGGTATAACATTCGTTGCGCTGCCCGTTGTAATGCCGGTATTGGCATTATAGGTATCGTAATTACTGGTAATGGGGTTAAGGACGTAAATAGTTGGATTTACATTTGCTCCATAGATGGGCGCCGTAGCAACGGAGTTGCTGAATGTACTCCAGTCGATGGAACTGGCGTAGGGATTGCCAACCAGGTTGTATCCCCTTACCGGAGCGTTGCCTGCGTTGCTGGTAGTATATAATAAGCCACCATAGCCTGTCCACGACACTACCGAATAGGTACCCTGGTTCAGTACGCCGGTGGTACTAAAAGTTACACTTTCGGGCGAAACATAAGGATACGACGTTTTGCTCGGTGATCCGCTGATATGCGTAACCTTATCGCCCCTGAAATACAGCATAAAACCTTCGCCTACGTAAATTTTGGCAGAAGCATTGCTGGCATCGGTGGTTGTAATATGTCCGGTAGCGAGCGTATTACTAATATTGGTTATGCCAATGAAGTTTCCCCCGGTAAAGGAGGTGCTGCTGGGCGTATAACCCTCATTATATAAATATAAACTGGGATTACCCCCGGTGGTGCCATAGGTTGAGGTGCAATCGGTAATAATTGTGCTTGCTCCCAGGTAATTAAGGCTATACGGATGGTTCCCATTGCCGTCGGTACCTTCGTTTACCGGCGAGGATAATAAACGGTAATTGCGCGATACCCACCTGCCTGCGCTGTATGTACTGCCTCCCTGCACAAAACGTTGCGCCGTTACGTTGCCGCTTATGCTGTTTCCCGATGGTATGGGAGCCACAGTTGCTGTACCGGTTGTATCGGAGTTTAACGTTAAAAATCCGCCGGTTGCCAGCGTGGCGCTACCGCCGCTCATGGTTAATATCCCGGTGCTGGCAACGCTGAAAAGGCCGCTTGCCATGGTTTTGGTACCCGATCCGCTAAAGGATACATTATAAAATTTGGTTCCCGTGCCCGATCCCCCGGCAAGGCTTTGCGTTGAGCCGGTAAAGTTTACTGCAGGACTGCTCAATGCCACATAGTCGCCGGCATCGTTTGCCTGGGTGTTGGTAAAATTGCCTGATACGTTAAGGTTTCCTGACAATGCCGTTTTTATCCCCGTACCCGAGAAACTGATATTGGTATAACTAACACCGGTCGACAAACCGGTTATGGCAGCCGAGGTATAAACCGTTTGCGCTCCGCTTCCCGAATACTGAACGGTGGCCCCGGTATTGTTAAACGTAACTGTATTTGTGCCATTGGACGATAGCCCGGACAATGCAGCGGCATTTGTCAATTGCAAAGTACCATTGGCAACCGAAATAGTTGAGGTACTTCCCGCTGTATTTGTAGTTTGAAAAGTACCGGCAACCGACGTTGTACCGCCGGTTACATTAAATGTCGCGTTAAAAACATCGGTGCTTACTTTTGTTGAAGTAAGCGCTACGTTGCCGCTCAACGTGAGATTGGTAATAGATGAGCCTACCGCTTCGGTATAGGAGTGCCCGGCGAGGGTGGTATTGGCAATGACATTTAAATTTTGCGCGGTGATGGTGCCACTGCCGCTAAGTGTGGCAGTTAAATTCCGGTAGGCCTGGTTATCGCTCTGATAAGTTATATCGCCCGCTACCACTAATGTTACCCCACTATTTACCGAAATTGAAGGTGCCGTACCACTGGCAGTGCCCATAATGATGGAGCCGATGCTGGTATTGGCAGAAATAACCGGTGTATTGACAAATGGGTTTGATGTGCCGATAAGCGCCTGGTCGGAACTTGACGGAACTACGCCACCCGACCAATTAGTTGTAGTGGCCCAGGCCGAACTGGTGGTGCCAACCCAAATAAACTGCTTGTAACAGCTAATGTTTACCGTTGTATTTCCGCTGCCGCCTGCATTATATGCGGTCACAGTATAGGCAGTTAAGGGCCAGGTCGCTGTAGGTGTGCCTGTAAAATTACCTGTTGTTAGATCAAAGGATAATCCGGGAGGTAAATCGGGGCTTACAAAATAGCCGCCCACCGGTGGATATTTGTAAACTGTATTGTACACGTCATAGTCGGATACGTACAGATTGCCTTTGCTGTCGGTCACCAAACCATCCGGCGCCGAAATAGTGGAGCCGCTTAGTGTGGTAAGCTGTGTTCCGCTAGAGTTATAAACTCTAACAATGCTATTTCCTGAATCGCCAATATATATATTGCCACCTCCGTCACAGGTAATCACCCATGGGCCGTTCAAGCCGGTGATAAACGTCGCCGATACTAATGTTCCGGCCGAAGTGTATTTTCCTACACGGCCATTGCCATAGTTAAGTACATAAATATTTCCTGATTGATCCACAGTAACACCACTGGGGCTGCTCAAATTGGTTGTTGGTAACGACAGTTGCAGCGTGCCGCTTGTATTGTATTTTTTTACCGTATTGTTTCCCGAGTCGGCCAGGTAAATAAAGTCCGAAGCGTCAATGGCTATGCCATAGGATGTAGTGCTCAAACCTGATACAATGGTTGACTGGTAAGCTCCGGCGGAGTTAAATTTATAGAGGGCCCTGTTCCCTTTGTCGAGCACATAAAAATTACCCTGCGAATCAAACACCATCGACGAAGGATTACTCATGGTGATCCCGGTTCCAAAATAACTGACGAAAGTTCCTGACGAGTTGTATTTGCCGATTTTTCCGTTATCGTAATTGGAAACGTAGAGATTGCCTGATGCATCAAATACCATGGCGTCGGCGCCGGTTAAGCCGCTGGCAACCAACGTCCCGGTACCGTATCCGAATGTGCCAACGGCACCGCTGGTATTAGTAGGGGATAGGGTGCTGATAGCCGTACCAACCAAATAATTATTGGTAGATGGTGTGTAAGTTATTGCCGGAGGATAAAGCACACATGAAATGGTAACGTTAGCTGATGAACTTCCTGATGCATTATAAGCCGTTATAGTATATACCACTGCCGATGCGGCAGCTGTAGGCGTCCCGCTGATTGTTCCGGCTGTACCGCTGAAACTCAGGCCGGTGGGTAAAGTTGCGCTGATGGTATAACCGGTCAATCCTATTTTGCGGACGGTGGAGCTGGTGCCATTATCGTCGCCGGTGTACAGGTTGCCGGAGTTGTCGGCAGTAATTGCATAAGGGCTATAAAACTGTGCGGCGGTTGTTACGCCATCAACATCAGCCCTTGTGCCGCTACCGGCCAGGGTTGTTACAACCGCGCCTGATGTTATGGTCCGGATAAGGTTGTTGCCCTCATCGGCCACAATTACATTGCCCGATGCATCTATTGTTATCCCGTAAGGCGTTTTAAAGGTGGCCAGAGTTCCGGTGGCATTGTTTGAACCTGCTGTTCCGCTTCCGGCAAAGGTTGTTACGGCATAAGGGCTGGTTGTGCTTACTTTTCTGATGGTATTTCCGGCTGCATCCGCAATATACAAATTGCCCGAACCATCGTACACAATACCTGCCGGCCCGTTAAACCGGGCCGAGGTTCCTGTGGTGTTGTTGGTTTCGGCAGGGGTATTGGCTTTACCTGCTATGGTCGAAACCGCGTATGGACTGGTGGTGCTGATTTTTCGGAGTGTACTGCCGCCGTTATCGGTAACGTACAGGCTGCCGGCGCCGTCATAATCGATACCGTAGGGGCCATTAAACCTGGCCGATGTTCCGGTGGCATTGTCTGTTTCGGTGGCGCTGCCGCTGGCTCCTGCTATTGTTAAAACTGCATAAGGGCTTGTTGTGCTTACCCTCCTGATGGTGCTGCCGCTGTTATCGGTTATATACAAAAATCCCGAGCCATCGTAAACAATACCCGTAGGACCATTAAATTTTGCAGAGGTCCCGGTCGCGTTATCTGTTTCACCGGCGGTTCCTGCTGCTGAACCGGCTATAAGAGTAGCGGTTCCCGAAGAGTTGATCTTATAAATAGCATTTCCGGTGAAGTCTGCTTCGTACACATTGCCCGAAACATCGGTTGTTAAACCTCTCGGGTTATTAATATTGGTAGCCGAAGTTGCAAATGTTGATACCGTACCATAAGTGGTGGCAGGCACGGCTCCTCCCGAATTGGAAGGTGACAAAGTGGTGATCGCAAAACCAACCGGATAGATATTTGTTGACGGGCTGTAGCTAATGTTAGGGGCTTGAGCAAAAGCGTCGCTTACAATTACCACGAAAGTTATTGCGCAAAAAAAAGCACGGAAACTTAATTTCACAATAAATTCTTTTTGTATTAATAATTTATCAATAGTATAAACTTCCCGGATGAGCCTACTCAGGTCGTGTTTTAACAAGCATGGGTCAGCATGAGTTAGTACCAAAATAGGGGGTACATACTCCCAGGAATACATCTAAATAAGCAAGTTTTTATAAGTTGGAACACGGGATATTACTAACATATTAACATACAATCATTTTAATGCATGTTGGGGAGGGGGGTGATATGTTAAATAGAACAAATGTTAACCAGGCAACTTATTAGAATTAAAATTGCCCGGTTAACTCATTGGCGCTTGTATGATTTTACAATTTGATAAATGTGCCCTGGCCTACCAGGCTGTTATTGTTTGTTACGCTGATAGCGTAAGTTCCTGGCATTAAATGACTTACGTCAGTCTGCCAGCTTTGTTGCCGGGTTGATGTTTTTGTAATTACGGAACCTAAAACGTTAGTAACCTCGATATTATAGGTTGGCGGCGCCGTTGACACAGCCTGCGATGGGTTAAAACCCGGTGCAATACTCAGATACAAAGCTCCCTTTGATGGGTTGGGATAAACAACAATTCCGGTTTTCACCAGGCTTGCTGCATTGCCATACATTAATGTAACAATATTAGAGTAACTTATATTTCCGTTCAGATCAACGATCTTTAAACGGTACATATCGGCAGTTGCCGGCGGGTTTTTATCCAGGAAACTGTAGGTCCCCAGGGCACTGGATGGCGTTCCATCAATTACGTTAAATGTTTTGCCGCCATCGCTGCTTCTTTCAACGGTAAAATTGGTGTAGTTCTGTTCGTTCTCGGTTACCCATACAATTTGCGATCCGCCCGTTGCCTTGGTGCCTGTGAAATTTAAAAGATGTACACCCAATGCCGGGTTTTGACGCACCACAACGGCAAAACGATTGCTGCCAAAACTTGCGGTATCCGTTACATCAATATCAAAGGCATAGGTTGTGTTATTCCTGATATCCAGGGAATCTTTTTTGTATTTATCCATCAACCACACTTCGTAAATTAATGGGATGGCTTTAAAGTCGGTGCGCAGCAGGGTGTATTGTCCTGTTGTTTTAGCCGATACATTTAATTTTAACACCAGGTTGTCGTTATTTCTAGGAAGTGCCAGCCATTTGGCAGATGTTTTAACACTGTCTGCACTCAATCCGGATAGGGTCTGAACCGATCCATTGTTTGGCAGGTATTCAGAATCCTCGGCCATGTTAAAATTGGTGGACGAGGTGCTGTTGAAACCCATTACCATATCCTGCGAATTAATGGTATCAGTCACCAGTTTCAATCGTAAATAACTGTTATAAGCACTTTGTGCTACCGGTGCTCCTAATAATAAGTGGCCGCTGGTCACCTGCGATGTGCTTTTGGCGCTTTCGGTAAATGTTAACGTTGGCGATGCTGCATTTGCCTGTACAAAAAATCCCTGCCCGCTTGGTATTATATTAGTAGCAATGCCTGTTGATATGCCGGTAACTGCATTATAGGTATCGTAATTACTGGTTGTTGGATTAAGGATATAAGCCGTTGGGTTTACATGCAACCCATAAATTGGCGCCGAAGCATTGGTACTGCTGAAGGTGCTCCAGTCTATCGAGCTGGGATAGGGGTTACCTACCAGGTTATAACCCCGAACGGTTGCATTACCGGGGTTGCTGGTTGAATACATCAACCCTGCGGTACCTGTCCACGAAACTACCGAATAGGTTCCCTGGTTTAACACGCCTGTAGTGGAGAAGGTAACGTTTTCAGGCGCTACGTACGGGTATTTTGTTTTATTTGCAGCCCCTGTTAAGTTGTGCGTATTGTCGCCCCTGAAATAGATCATAAATCCATCGCCCACATACATTTTGGCCGACGGATAAGTTGAACTTGTTGTGCTGATATGACCGCTGGCTACCGTGCTGCTTATATTGGTAACGCCAACAAAATTGCCATCGGTATAAGTAGCGTTTGCCGGCGAATTTGCCTCGTTATACAAAAACAAACTTGGATTTGCTGAATTGGTAGCATAGGTTGATGTACAATCGGTAATAATAGTACTTGCCCCCAGGTAGTTCATGCTGTAGGGATAATAACCGCTGGCATCAACCCCCAGGTTTACCGGAGATGACATCAACCGGTAGTTGCGATATATCCATCTTCCGGCAGTATAAGTTGAGCCACCTGTTACAAACCGCTGCGCGGTAACATTGCCTGTAATTGAATAGCCGGAGGGGATTGCCGCTACATAGGCCGTTTGTGTAGCTGTACTAACCAGGGTTAAAGCCCCGCTGTTGGTATTGTCAATAAATAAATTGCCTTTGGTAAGCGTAATAGATTTATTGATGCTAACAGCCCCGCCGGTAATGGTTACAGTTCCGGCTGCCGAGTTATTCACAATCAAATTGTCAATGGTTCCTGTGCTCGTGGAGGTACCGGTGTAAGACTGTGCCGATGAAGTGCCATTAAAATTGACAGTGCCGGCTGTAGCCGATGAATTGGTTATGGTGCCGTTATTTACAATGTTACAGCCTACATTCAGGGTTTGTCCGTTAACGTCAAGTTTATCCGAACTATTTACCGTTAGACCATAGATGGAAGCCGTACTTGGTATCTGCACGTTGGTTCCGGTTATGGTAAAGCTGGCGGTGCCATCATTTGGCGGCGTGCCCGACGTTGTTGCCGAGTTGATAGTATATGTGTATGTTACCCCATCCGAGGTGCTGTAGTTTATACCACCGTAAATTGCCGATGCGTTGGTATAGCTGGTGGTGATACTGCCTTGCGTAATGTAAGTGGATGGGCTGCCCTGGTTTTTGTATTCGGCATTCAGCCAGTCTGATGTTTTGGCTACGTTGGATACACGGGCCTCGTCAATCGTTCCGTAAAAATAATATTGGGTGCCGCCCTCGCCAACGCCAATATACAAAGGAGTGGTCGCGGTTGGTGCGTTAGTGGTCGACAATATTTTGTATTGCGATCCATCTACATAAGTGCTCAGCGTGGAGCCGTTAAATATGGTCTGCACATAATGCCATGCCCCTGCAGCAAATGTAGGTGATGCAGGCGTGCTGCTACGGTTAATGGATGTACCCGATTCCCCCTCGCAGGTGTTATCGCTAAAAACCCCCATTTTATAACCACCGGTGCTGTTCCCGGCGGCGCCCTGGTTGGTCATCACTTTTTGGTCATGATTTATCGACGATAAGTTTATCCATGCAGAGATGGTAAATGAGCCGGTAATATTAACAGCATTTGCAGTTATTTTTTTGGTTGACCCGTCAAATGTATATGCCGTGCCAACCTTACCCGTTACAAGATCGGCTGATGTCATCCCGGTGGTAGTACCGGTATGCCCGTTGGAGGTGCCATCAGTTATTGAACCAGTATAGGAACTTTCATTAAAGTGATATACAGCCTGGTAATCGCTTGCCCAGGTTGACTGGTAAAAAGCAGTTGTGTGCGTGCTTGGCGCCGTTGCCGAGCCGTAATAAAAATAAACCGTGTTATTGGTGGAGTGTGTTAACGTTGGTATTTTAACCCATACGAGCAGTGTGCCTGTGCTCTGGTTATAACTTTCAACCTGGTAAGGCACTTCAGAACCTGTTGTGGCATCCACAAAAGCGAAATCATAGTTTGGCCCGTTCGGAAACTGCACTTTATTGCTGCAGCCGCCGGTGGTATAAACCAGTGTTGGATCCGTTATAGTTACCAGGAAAGGGAAGTTTGTTAAATCTGTAGTTATACCCAGGCTGCTTCCTTTTAATGTCAAGGGTATCTCGTAGGCATAGGTGCTGTAAGTTGTGCTGTTAACTACCACGTTTTGGGTTGATGATGCGTAACATCCGCTCGAATTGGTTACCGTTAACGTTATCGTTTTCGTGCCTGATGTCGACCAGTTCACCGTGTATGGACCCACACCTGATCCGGAAGCAATAGTTCCGCCATTAAAATCCCAGGTATAGGTTGAAGTGGCCGAATATGTGCCGGTAAACGTAATGGTTGAATTGGCGCCTGTTAAAACAGGGCTGGTAGCAGTAAAGCTCGTAGTGGGCAACGTTGTTGAGTTTACAACTGCGGTAACTTTAATGGTCGACGTACATCCGCTTGCGGCTGTAACTGTACAGGTATAAGTACCTGCCATGGCTGTTGTTGCGCTTGTAGAAACAGTAGGATTTTGCGATGTTGACGAAAAACTCGATGGCCCCGACCATGAGTAGGTAGCGCCACTTACGGTGTTTACCTGTAAACTTAGGGCGTTGCCTGCACAAACAGGCGCGCTGCCCGCGCCGTAAGCACTATAAACCTGCGAAGCGGTTAAGGTAGTATTGTAAACAGCAATATCATCCAGCGAGCCAGTAAAATACAAGTTACTGGGTATACTCGGCCAGCCGGTTAGCGTATTATAAGCTATGCGCCAGTAACCGGTTCCCCCATATACTTCCGGGGCAGTCATGGTTGCGCTGGTGGCTTGCAATGCTCCGTCAACATATAAATTGCTACCGCTGGTTGTTGAGCAGGTAGCCACAGCGTGGTGCCAGTTGCCGTCTGCATAAGTTGTTGTGGTATTGATGGTTAGCGCACCGCCCGAATAAAGGCCAAAATACAATGCACCCGAATTATTCATGTAAATCATACGGTCGTACTGGCTTCCTGGCCCGCTTTGCGATGCGCTATAGCCAACCAGCAAGCCACCTGCCGAGCTGGTTTTAAACCAAACGCTGATCGAAAAATTTGTGGGGCCAGGCGCTGCAATGGCTGTAGTGGTAGAAAAGTATTGATTAGTACCGTTAAAGCTGTAAGCGCTGTTTGCGGCATTAAACCTATCAGTGGTTTGTGTTGGTCCTAATGCTAAGCTTGGCTCAGGAATAGCGGTATTTCCGCTACCGGTAGCATCAGTAAATGCGCCGGATGTAAACGCATACGAAAAATACGCACCGCTGGTAGGTGCCGTTGATATTATTGGCTGGGCATTAATAGTTACCGATGTGCCGCCGCTCCGCGTGCCTTCGTAAGTATTGTAAGTATATGATGCGTAGTAAGTGCCGGTTGCTGTAGGGCTGTAGGTGGTGCCCGTTGCAAGGGCTGTTCCGCCGCTGGCAACGTTGTACCAGTTGTAAGTTCCGCCTGCCGGGCTTCCGGCTGATGCCGTGAGTGTAACCGATCCGCTTCCGCATCCGGTACCGCCGCCGCTAATAGTGGGTGCAGTAGGCGCGGTTGTGGTAATAACAACGTTAACGGTCTGGGTAGCTCCATTATTATCAGTACCAGTTACCTTGTAGGTGTAGGTGCCGGGTACAATGGGCGCAGTAATGGTTGATGAACTGTATGGCGAACTGAGATCGGTATTTATGGTAGTGCCTGTGTAACTAATAAATTTTACGTTGTTCATTCCGCCTATGTAGGTAGTTGTTGCGGTGGCGGTTATCGTAAAGGTTGTACCAATAACAACCGTTGTGGAGGCGGGGCCGGTTATAGTTACGGTTACAGTGCTTGCATAAACAGCACTAATCCCAAAAAAGCCCGTTATGAGAAAACTGGTGATTAATAATCTTGAATAAGTCAGTAGTTTTTTCATCAAATTGTATAAAGTATTTTATTTGAAAAATTGTTGCCAGGCACCCCTGCAGATGTTGCGATATGCGTTGGGCGAGCCGGCTTTCACAATTAGTTCAATCGGTGTTAATCATAATAAATCATTCAAGTTTTTCCGTAGATGCTGTAAATCAGCATTTTGAATAAATATTCCAAAAAAATTCGGGTCTTGTTTTTATCAAATCGCTACCAATATTTACCGGGAACATCCCTAATTAACCAACATTAGTTAATATGTAAGATGTGTTGTTATTAACATATTAACATTCTTTTTTTAGGATAAAAAATATTGGAGACATGATTACAGGGAGCGCTATCAACTGCCTATTAATTCATCAATATGTTTATCATAGTTTCTTTTTACGGACGTATTAGTGTAAAGTTTCGCGTTTTTTAAAATATTTTAGAGGTATTTTCGACTTATTTATTCTTATAAAGAATATTTATAGCCATTTTACTGTGTTTGGTAATAAAAATGCCATTTTACTTCAATGATCAATCCCACATATTAAACAAAGCTTATATTCGTATTAATATTATGAATGTACAACGCATAACTTTTGGTAACGGCTGCTTTTGGTGCACCGAAGCTGTATTTCTATCGGTAAAGGGAGTGAAAAGTGTAGCTTCCGGTTACATGGGCGGACAAACTAAAAACCCAACTTATAAAGATGTTTGTACTGGCAAAACAGGCCATGCCGAAGTGATTGACCTGGAATATGATGCCGACGAATTATCTTTTGACGAATTGCTGCTTATCTTCTTTAAAACGCATAACCCCACAACCTTGAATCGTCAAGGCAACGACGTGGGAACGCAATACCGGTCGGCTATATTTTATTATACCGATGAGCAAAAACAACAGGCCGAAGCCATGATTGCAAGGCTGACTGCCGAACATGTTTTTGATAAACCGATAGTTACGGAAGTAACGCCCGCGAGCGAATTTTATAAAGCCGAGGACTACCACCAGGATTATTTTGCCAACAATCCGCATAACCCTTATTGCGCGGCGGTTATACAACCCAAGCTGCATAAATTTGCAAAGGAATTTACAGATAAGATAAGACCTGAGTTGCTGTAAGGTACCCTAAAGTTTATTGTTTCACAAAAGTGCTGCGGGCAACCAACTTATTATCGCTGTTATTAACCACGGTAACAATATAAGTGCCGGGTGATAAACCGCCGACATTATTTTGCCAGCTTTGCGATGTTGCCGATGAACTTTGAACCACGCTTCCTTTAATATCTATAATTTTTACGCTATAGGAAACTGCACTTGCCGCTGCAACCGTGAGAGGCGATGGAATGCCATTTTGCGACGGCGCCAAACCAATGCCAGTGCCGGTATTATTTTGGCTGACAAGCAAATGAATACTATTGCCAGTTGCGGGGTTTGGGTAAATGGTGATATTATTGGTGATAATGTTTATCGACGTTCCGTATATCAGGGTAATCGTATTTGAGTAGCTTACGGTTCCGTTCAGGTCGGTAATTTTTAAACGGTATTTGTTTAAAGCCGGCGGTGGAGTAGGGTCGATGAAGCTATAGAACCCGGTGCCGTTTGAAGTTGAGTTGCCAACGCTGCTGAAATTTGCGCCGCCATCGGTGCTCCGTTCAACACTAAAGCAGGTATAGTTTTGTTCGTTTTCCACTGTCCAGCTTACTTGTGCACCTGTTGCTTCCCTGGCAGCATTAAAAAACAGTAAATGCACCCCCAGGGCAGGGTTTTGCCGGATAACAACGCTAAACCGATTGCTGCCAAAACTTGCGGTATCGTTTTTATCGACATTAAGAACATACGAAGAGTTAGCGCGTAGGTCCAATGAATCTTTTTTGTATTTATCCATCAGCCATATTTCATATATAGGAGGGATACTGTCCAATTCGGTTCTTTCAAGTGTTAGCAGGCCACTACTTCTAACCGCGGTACCCAGCCGGATAACCAATGGTTGCTGTTTTGGCAGCGGCACAATGTTTATCGACAATGGTACGTTATCGGATGACAGGCTGAACAGCCCTTCAGGTGCGTTGATACCCGGAAGATACTGAGAATCGAGTTGGTTGTTGTATTTGGTGGTTGCGGCCGAATCAAAAGCTATCGCTATATCATCATAATTATACTGGTCGATAGTCAATTTTAAACGTAATAGCGGAAACATATTGCCGGAAAAGGTATCCAATTTCCCGGTTTTTGACAGCCCTGATTTTAAATGAGGCGAGCCTTGTTTTAGGGAAATTGCCTTCGGTTTTCCCGGTAAATGCCGCCCGGATATGGTGGAGATGTGCACCTTGTTTCTAAAACAATGTGCGTTGGCTTCGTTTAAAAAACCTGTGGCCGCCCCTTTGACTTTAACGCCGGGCAAACACAAAAGGGCAACGAAACAAAATAGTAATCGTGTTTTCAAATTATTCCAACAATTTATCAATCAGCAATATCCGAGCAGTGTGAGTGCTCAGGGGCAATGAATGTAATAATATAAGTGGAATAAAATAAAAGGGTGGTAAATATTTTTTAATAATTGCTTATATGGCGATTTATTTTAACCATTCGGACAATATTATTTCGCTATGATTAATGCAAAAATTATAAAGTCAAGGAAATATCATGGGTCACCCGGAAACAAGCACCCGTTTTATAAGATTTCCAAAAATAAAACAGATAAAAGCCTATAGTTTTATAAAGGTGCCTTTACCCACAACACTGTTGTCTTTACCGTTAACTACACGGATAACATACGTGCCCGGCAACCAACTACTCACATCGGTTTGCCACGATTGCTGGTTGATAGAAGTTTTGGTTACTACCGAGCCAAGGATATTCGATATCTCGACATTATAAGAAACATCGCCCGCTGGCGCCGTAGTGCTAAAGCCTGGTGCAATATTCAGGCTCAGGTTACTTTTTGCCGGGTTAGGGTAAATCACTATACCTGTTTTAACCAATGAGTTAGTACCGTTGCCATACATGATGGTAACAATATTGGAATAGGAAATTGTGCCGTTAAGATCAACTATTTTTAGGCGATACATGTTGGCTGTTTGGGCCGGGCTCTTGTCGAGGAAACTGTAGGTGCCTAATGCAGCAGACGGTACACTACCAATAACATTATAGGTAGCGCCGCCATCAGTACTTCTCTCAACCGTAAAGTAGGTGTAATTTTCTTCGTTCTCCGTTTTCCAGACAACTTGCGAACCGCCTGTAACTTTGGCGCCGGTGAAGTTTAATAAATGAACCATCAGTGCCGGGTCCTGCCTGATTATAAGCTGAAAACGGTTGTTCCCGTAGGTAGTGGTATCTTTTACGTCAACATCAAATACGTAATTGCTATTGTTCCTGATGTCAAGAGAATCATTTTTCGCTTTGTCCATCAGCCATAGCTGGTAAATTTTGGGTATGGCATCCAACGCAGTCTTTTTAAAGGTATAGGTGCCGGTAATAGCAGCCTCAACCCGAAGCTTGATCACTTTTGGTGTCAGATTTGGCAGCGGGAGGGAATTGATCGACAACTTCACGCTATCGTCCGAAAAACTCGCCAGGCCTTCGGGGGCGTTATTGCCGGCCATATAAGCCGCATCTTCATTCCAGTTATATTTAGATGATGCTGATGAATTAAAATTAAAGGCAATATCATCGTAATTCAAGCTGTCAATTAATAATCTCAGCTTAAATATTTGACTTACTGAAGCTAAGGGAGCCTGGGTCGACATTAACAAATTGGTGCTTGTGAGCTGTTGTGTCGGTGCCTTGGCTGCTTCGGTAAAGGTCAGCAGGTTGGTGCCGGTACCTGAAACCTGTACAAAAAAACCTTGCCCGCTCATGATATAGCGGCTTGCGCTCCCGGTTGCTGTGCCTCCGGATGACGAGGTAGCCAAAAAAGTATCAAACTGATTGGTTATGGGGTTATATTCCCAAATGGTGGGGTTAATATTTGTGCGTGTTATACCTGTACCTGAGTAGGCGGTGCACCAGTCGATTGTACATGGGTATGGGTTGCCCACCATGTTAAACCCGCGTACAGCGTAGTTGCCGGTTGTGCCCGTACCCGTATAACCCAGCGAGGTTGAGCCGGAGTTGTACCAGTCTTTAACCGTTATCGACTGCTGGTTGATGGATCCTGTTGAAGTTAAGGTAACGTTTTCAGGTGCGATATAGGGCGAGCTTGTACGGGTTGACCAATTGCTAGCCGCCCCCCTGAAAAAGAAAAATACGCCGTTACCCACAGGGATGCTATAGGTGCCGCCATCGCTTGCGGTAATAGTGCCCGTGGTGCTTGAGTTGGTGATATTGGTAATGCCTAAATAGTTACCGCTGGTAAACGTGACGTTGCTTGGGGTATAACTTTCGCGGTATAAATAGGTGGAAGGATTGCCTGCGCTGGTACTGCCGCCCGTACACCCGGTTATAAATGCATTGGTTGAACTGTTAGCTGCGGTGGTTTGTCCTGCCGTTGCGCCAACAATATAGTTTAAGCCATAAACGTTGTTGCTGTTTACCTGGCTGGGGCCGTACAGCGGTGACGATATAATGCGATAGTTACGCTCGATCCAACGTTTTTTTACGTTATCGTAAGTGGTACTGCCCTGGAAATAGCGTTCCTGGCTAAAAGTGCCGCTACAGTATGCAAGGTTGCCCGCAGTCGAGTTTAAGGCGCCGATAGCCGCTGTACCGTTGGCATCGGAACGCAATGTAAACGTGCCACTGGTGTTGGTAACATTTGCATAAATACCGGTTGGGTAAATAATGGACGTCGACCCCAGATCGCAGGTGCCTGTATTGGTAACATTTGCGCTTTGGCCCGATAACGTTACAATACATTGTGATCCGGATGTGCCCAGATGACAGGTACCGGAATTGCTGATATAAGATGTAAAAGATGATGCATTGATGGTAGACAGAGAATCAATAGTAAGCGTGCCGGCATTGGTAATGTTTTGGTTATTGGTGCCGCCTGATGCGCTAAAGTTTACCGTTGTCCCGCGCAACTTCATGGTTGACGATGCTGCATTTTGCAGGTAAGCCCCCTGTCCGGTCATATTATAAGTTGAACCATGATCAACAAAAGTACCGTTATTGTAAAAATATGCAGCCCCACCACTTCCCGACATGGTGAATGTAGAAGTGTAAGCTGTAAAAGCAGATGATGAACTCGTGCTTTTTATATAGGCGCCGCTGGGTATCTCAAACGTGCAGGTAGTGGAAACAAACTTACCTGCGTACGTTATGTATGCCGTCGCGTTCGACATGTTAAAGTCGGTTGTTGCGGCTATCAGTGTGCCTGCGCTTACCAAAACTGCCTGGTACCCCATTTTAAATGTGCAGCCCGTAAAATTAAGCGTGCCATTATTGGTTAATGTTCCCTGGTTATTAGTAAAATCAAGTGTGCTGCCCGATGTGAACGAAACCGTTGTGCCGGATCCGATGCTCATGGATTGCTGATACCCAAAAGTTGACGTACCGCCGATAGATGCAGTGCCCGTTCCGCTAAATGCAGCACCTACCATCACGCCGTTTTGCTGGATGATGGATAAACCACTGGTGATGGTTAGCGTTGGTGTGGTGCCCGAAAATGCAATGGCTATCCCGTTGCTATTATAACCACTGGTTGTAATTGATGCAATAGTATGTGTGCCGGTAAAAGTTATGGTAGTGACACCTGAGCTGCTTGTAGGTATAATTACAATATCACTATTCACTACAGGACTAAGGCTGCCGGGGTAAAATAAAGTTTGGGTAACGCCACCAACTTGCCAGTTCCCGGGTGTGCTCCAGTTTCCGGAGGTTCCACCGTTCCATGTAAACGTAGTTGCTGCCCGTGCGGTAGTAACGGCTAGGAGCAGGGTTAATATGCCAATAAAAAGGAGTAGTCTTGTTTTCAAAAATATCTGTTTAAAAAATTAAGCCGTTCTTAGTCATTATCAAAAAGTTACAGCATTAAAGCCGCAAATATTTAATAAAATAGTGCAGTTATTAACACTTATTTTCAACAGTATGTTAACAACCGATGGCTTTTAACACAATCAGCCGTATAATCATTAACTGCTCGGCCTTTTTACGAAAATCGTTGATGAATAGTTTTGTTTTATTTAGAGCTTTTAGGAATATTTTGACCGGTAAGATATATTGTATCAGATGATTACATAAAATAACAGTGTCTTGTTTACACTGCAATTTCTCAGGAAGAAATTTATTGCTTATAAGGAATTTATTTGCTCAAAAACTGACTTGAAATTCAACCCGTGGCAGCGCTATTTTTAAGCGAAAAAAACAATATTATAATATTATAAACAATAAACTGCGATGTGAAACGGTATTGCTTTATACGAAACCATATCCTGCCCGGTTAAACAAAAACGGCAAGAAACTTTGCCGTTTTTGTTCATTTTTTTAAAGCGATGGTCTTAATAGCCTCTTAAAAAGTGTATTTTATTCCTAGTCCAGGTGCAATATCAAAAAACGGCCCCGTCGCCAGTTCAACACGTGGGTTAAGATCGAGGCTGATGGCAATAGGAGCTTGCGGGATAGTATACTCCAGGCCTAAAACGCCATCAACGCCCAGCAAAATATGGCTGTTATTATAAACCTGGTCGCCGCCGCCAATGGTATGATAAACGCCGCTTCCTTCAGAGCCTATGTGGGCACCCGCGCCATAATAGAATTTCAATTCCTTAACGCCAAAGGCCTCCTGGTGTATTTCATATAAACCGGTTATAACAATACCGTGCGAACGGAAACCTAATATGCCTTCGAGCGCTATATCACTGGTGGTGAAATATTTAAGGGAGATGCCGTTTTCGTAACCGCCAAATTTTAAACCAACTGCCGTTTTGTAATCCTGGGCGTTTGACTGTTTGCTGATCAGTAAAATAGAAAATAGTAGGATCGAGCTAAATAATAATTTTTTCATAAGTATGTTTTGCATTTTAAAACGGCAAAAGTGCAGTTTTATGCTTTTTTAATCAAAAAGCAAGCCAGTTTAATTGGCAATCCGCTGATTTTCAATATCAAAAAATGGTAAAAATGCCCTGTTATGCCCTGGAAAACACAACAAAAGGGAATTTAAATAAACTTCAATCCTATTTTTATAATCCTAAATAGGTTAATTTAGGCGCATTAAGCTGACGTTATTATGAATACTATGCCAGGAGTCAATAATACAAAATCAATGCATGTAACAATCAACCGAAACATTACAGGAAACAAATTGAAAGCATTACTTTTTTTGCCGATGTTGCTTATTTTGCAGGTTTCCTGCGCACAAAGCAATGGCTTGTATCGTAAAGGGATGGTAGTTTGCGCTACGCCCTATGCCTCGCAGGCCGGGCTCGATATCCTGAAAAAGGGCGGAAACGCCGTTGACGCCGCTGTTGCTGTTCAATTTGCGCTGGAAGTTACCCATCCCGAGGCTGGCAATATTGGAGGTGGTGGCTTTATGGTATACCGTTCCTCGCGTGGCGAAACCAACACACTTGATTTCAGGGAGAAAGCCCCGGCCGCAGCCGGCACTAATATGTTTTTAGATAGCACTGGAAAAGTAATTCCGGATATGAGCCTGTACACCCACCAGGCCTCCGGCGTGCCCGGATCTGTTGATGGCATGGTGGAAGCGCACAACAAATATGGCAAACTAAAATGGGCCGAACTGGTGCAGCCGGCTATTGATTTGGCCCGCAATGGCTTTAAAATTACCAGGAAGCTTGCCTGGGCGCTTAATAGCAGCCGGGCCGAATTCGTAAAACTTAACCCGGGAAAATCATACCTGGTAAAACAAGAACGGTGGAAAGAGGGCGACCTGCTGGTGCAGGAAGACCTGGCCAAAACGCTGGAGTTGATCCGCGATAATGGCAGGGCCGGCTTTTACAGCGGCCATGTTGCCGACCTGATTGTTGCCGAAATGAAAAGCGGAAGCGGCCTGGTTACCAAAAAGGACCTCGACGACTACCACTCGGTTTGGCGGAAGGCCGTTACCGGAAATTATAAAGGATATAAAATTATCACCATGCCTCCACCGTCGAGCGGAGGTATCGCATTGCTGCAGCTGTTATATTCGGTCGAAAAATACCCGCTGCATCGCTGGGGGCTAAACCAGGATTCAACCGTGCAGTTAATCGTTGAGGCTGAACGCCGCGTGTATGCCGACAGATCAAAATACCTGGGAGACCCGGATTTTTACAAGGTACCTGTCGACAGCCTCATCAATCCGGCATACACCGAAATGCGGATGAAAAATTTTAACTGGAACGCTGCCACGCCAAGCGCCAGCATTCAGCCAGGATCATTTGTGGGCTACGAAAGCGATCAGACCACACATTACTCTATTGTTGATGCTGATGGAAACGCGGTATCCATCACTACAACCCTAAACGACTCATTTGGCTCACACATATTTGTAAAAGGGGCAGGCTTTTTGCTCAATAACGAAATGGACGATTTCAGCTCGAAACCCGGTGTGCCAAATATGTTTGGCCTGGTGGGAGGTAAAGCAAATAGCATACAGCCGGGTAAAAGGATGCTTTCGTCCATGACGCCAACCATTGTTGAAAAGGACGGCAAACTGTTTATGGTAGTGGGCACGCCCGGCGGCGCTACCATCATTACATCGGTATTTCAAACCATTTTAAATGTGATTGAGTTTGACAAGGACATGCAACAGGCAGTGGATGCAAAACGGTTTCATCATCAATGGCTGCCGGATGAAGTAGCTATTGAACGTGGCGCATTGGATTCGGCAACCCTTAAAACACTGGAGCAAAAAGGATATAAAATAAAGGACCGCGGTGGCATAGGCAGGGTAGACGCCATTTTAATAACAAAAGATGGCTACTACCAGGGCGGCGCCGATCCACGCGGAGACGATACCAAGTTAGGCTGGTAAATTTGGAGTTCATGCTTGATGGCTCATAGTTAATGACCGGATACGCCGGGCGAATGAGCTTTTGCAGTTGCAATGAACTATTAACTATGAACCATGAACTAAATTTAATTTTACAATATGCAATCCAACGTAAAACACCAGGAAACGATAGACTATTTTTTGAAGATAGTTTGGCAAACGGTTGCTAATAAATACAATTACCTGGTTGCCGATTTTGGTATTACACAATCCATAGGCTATTTATTGATTAATATCGACGAAAAAGAAGGCACCACGGTATCGCAAGCCGCCACATTGCTCGGTTTAAAATCAACCAGTCTTTCGCGGATGCTGCGGCAATTGGAAAAATCAGGTTTGATATACCGCGAATCAAACGAAGGCGACAAACGCTCCGTGAAAATATATCTCACCGACCTGGGCAAAGAAAAACGCCACCTGGCGCGTGGCCTGGTTAAACAGTTTAACAATTACCTGAATGCTCATATCAGCGAAAACGATAAAGAATACCTGATAAAAATGCTCAAAAAGATCAACCAGCTTACCAATAGCTTTAAACCGGAATTGTGAATGGATGAATGTTCAATAGAGGGCTGTGACGGATCTGGCGTTTACGGTTATGCAATAGAACGAAAGGCTTTCGCGGCGCTTTTGTTTGTTCACGTGTTCACGCAACTCAAAATACATTTTTTTTACTAGTTGCTGATTTTCAATGGTTTAAAAATTCTTGTTCACGCCAAAAACTGGGTTTACTGACAAAATTGCGCCACCATTTAAGTTATTTGCAGTTTTTATCTTTGCAAACGCAACTATTTGCAGTTATTGGCGCATGGCAAACGTTTATAATTGCTACCGCAACTACATGCTGCAACTCACAACTCACCATTCTCTACTCACTACTGACCCCTTTCCCTGACTATCCAACACTTTTTCCTTTAAAATCCCGTTATTAACCCGTGAAAATCATCTATAAAAGCATGATTTTAAACACCCTGCAGCTTATTAATTGTTAAAAAATGTTAAGCTGCTGTTTTTGAATTATAAAAGAATAAATTTGCCGATTGAAAAAACCCTGCGTTTGTATTTCAAAAATGTTAAAAAAAGAGAACACAGGAACAGCCGGCAGCATAATCCCGATAAACATCGTGACAATTAAAAGGCAAATGAACCGGAAAGGACAATTGGTGAACTGGATGCTGTTTTTTGCATTGCTGTTTGTTGCAGGGTTAAGTAGTTGCGGCAAAACGGCCAATGTAAAGGCCGAAATAACGGCCCAGCAGGCAAAGGACGATCAGCTGATAACCACTTACTTAAAAAACAAGGGTATTACAGCAAGCGTGATCGACTCTGCAGGGGTATCAACCGGTGTTTATTATACTATTGATACTGTTGGTACCGGCAACAACGTGTATACCAGCTCAACCCAGGTAACGCTGGGATATAAGGCGTGGTTATTAACAACCGGGGCCGTACTTGGCGATCAGTTTGTAACAACAGATAAATTTCACCCCTCGTATACGGTAGGTGCGGTGTTAAGAGGCTGGCAACTGGCATTTTTGGACATTACGCCCTCAATACAGCCGGGCGGCGTAATAACGATGTATGTGCCGTCGCATTATGCATACGGACCGTACCCGCAGCCCGACTATGGTTTACCGGCAAATGCAGTGCTGGTTTTCCAGATTAAAGTATATAATATAACGAACTAATAAAATATAACAAGGCAATATTAAGCAACCGAATAAAAAGTGCAAATGAAACTAACCATATTTTCTGTTTTAGTAATTTCAGTAATAAGCCTGGCATCGTGCCGGAAAGATAAAATTCAGCAAACGATAAAGCAATACGACCAAACACAGATTACCAACTATATTGCAGCAAATGGTTTATCCGGTTTTAGCAGGGATACTACCGGCGGCGACACCACCGGGATATACTACAAAATAATTAACCCCGGCACCCCAACCGATGCAAAGGGCAACTCTTTGCAGCTGCAGTACTGGAACCAGGTATCGTACGTGTACACCATCCGCACGCTGGATGGCACCTATATCCAGTCAGACACCATCAATAATCACTTTTATGATTTTGTAGGTCACATAAAAAATGATGGCCAGCCTCTGGGTTTACAAACCGCTATCCATAATTTATTAAAATACCCTGATGCAAGTATGCGCGTGCTTATACCATCGCACCTGGCCTATGGACTTGCCGGTACCGGATCAGGAAGCAGCACGGTTGCCAATAACCGGATAGCGGGTAACGAAAGCCTTGACTATTACATTCACGCTGTAAGTAACTTTAAGGCCTATGATGATATGGTTATCCAAAACTATATGAAGGCTAATAATCTTACCGGGTACATCCCCGCGCAAAGCACAACCTTACCGGGTAATACTTACTATTATAAAATATTAACTTCGGCATCCACTAATGACCCCATCACCGACTTTAATACCATTACAGCTACCTATACAGGCCAGATATTTAACGGTTCTATTTTCGACGGTACACACAACGGAACAAATTCAGTGACTACCTCGGTAGCCACATTTGTTCCAGGCGTAAAAGACGCACTCGAGACTTATGCCGTAGCCGGTACAAAAATATCGATTTTGATACCTTCGACACTTGGATACGGCTTAAATGCTCAAACCAGTATACCGGCATTTAGCTGCCTCAGGTTTACCTGGGACGTCAGTTCGGTATCGCCATAGTGTTAAGTCAAAAGTCTTGAGCCGCAGGTATCGGGTTAATCTTGTTGCCTTCTTGACGCCTGATTTTTCTGGGCCGGTTTAAACTTCGAGGCCAGCGTGGCACAACAGTGGTGGCTGTATTTTTATTTGTTGATTTTAATTAAAACGATTTTACCCTCGGGAAAATACTACCGTGCCGTAATAGTTTCGGATGTCTTGTTCCCCGGAATGAAAAATTGAACCGATGCAATAACGCAACCTATATCTTAGTATGACAGACGCAAATTTACCCTGGATTGAATCTCCTTTTTTTGAAGAGCATTTAAAAGCCAAAAATTTAACGGCTGAACAGTTAAAACTCGTTAACGATTATCATGAGAATGGGTTTATAGTTGTACCGGGTATGCTGCCCCAATCACTAATTGAGGAAGTACGTAACGAGACGGAAAAAAAAGCCTTCGATCCTTCTTTTCCATTAAAAACCACGCGTAGCGAAGCGCGCGTGCAGGATTTCTGGCGGGTGTCGGCTCCGGTAAAGGATTTGACGATTTATCCCCGGATATTGGAAATACTGGAATTATTGTATGGCAGGCCCGCAGTGCCTTTTCAAACGCTAAGCTTCAGGGTGGGCACCCAGCAACGGGCGCATTCGGACACCATCCATTTCAGCTCGCTACCCGCCCGTTATATGTGCGGCGTTTGGGTGGCGCTTGAGGATATTACTGAAGATAACGGCCCGGTTTTTTATTGCCCCGGTTCGCATCGTTTAACCGAATATGATTTCTCGCAGATCAGGAGCTCAGCCGAAACCACCTCTTATGAGAATTACGTAGAATATGAGGACTTTATTGAGAAAATAGTTGAATCAAATCAGTTCGAGAAAAAGGCATTCCTGGCCAAAAAAGGCGATATACTGATATGGTCGTCAAACATTATTCATGGCGGTTCGCCCGTAAAAAAGGAGGGAGCTACACGCTGGTCGCAGGTATCCCATTACTTTTTTAAGGATTGCTATTATTACACGCCTATGTTATCAAACATGGTAACCAACGAGTTATATCTTCGCAATAACCTCGTTAACATAAAAACCGGTGAGATTGAACAGCAATCATACAATGGCGAAAAACTTAACGTGATTGAAACTAAAAATAAGCTTTACATCCTCACAAGCAGGGGCACTTCTTCAGGATCTGTTTTAATGGGAATGATTAAAAGCTTGTTTAAGAAAAGGTAAAAGGTTTTTGCGGTTAGCAAACTCAAGACCCTCTCAACCACTCAACGCCTCTTTAAAAACTTTTAAACAGCGGTCGCGCGCAACGGCATGATCAATAATGGGTTGCGGATACTTGCTGAAATCAGCATATTCCGGAACCCATTTTTTTATGTACTTTAAATCGGGATCAAACTTCTTGAGTTGCGAATCCGGGTTAAATATCCTGAAATAGGGCGCAGCATCAGTACCAGAACCTGCGGCCCACTGCCAGCCGCCAACATTACTGGCCAGTTCGTAATCCAATAATTTACGGGCAAAATAGCGCTCGCCCCAGCGCCAGTCAATCAGCAAATCTTTACTTAAAAAACTAGCGACCACCATGCGTACGCGGTTATGCATATACCCGGTGGCGTTTAACTCCCGCATACCGGCATCAACCAGCGGAAAACCGGTTTCGCCATTGCACCAGGCGGTAAATTGCGTTTCGTTATTCACCCATTTTATCCGGTCGTATTCGGGCCTGAAGGCATGATCGGCGGTGTGCGGGAAATGGTGTAATATCATCATATAAAACTCCCGCCATATCAGCTCATTTAACCACGTTTTTTCTTCCGATTCGTTGGCAGCCTGTGCCAATTCCCTGATGCTTACCGTGCCAAAACGTAAATGCAGGCCAATATGTGTAGTGCCCTTAATAGCGGGGAAATCGCGCTTGCTGGCATAATCAGCAATATATTCTTTATAGTTTATCGCCGGAAATTCCCTGTCACTCTTTTCAAAACCTATTTGCTTTAACGATGGTATAGGGAACGCCTTAGTTTTATAAAAATTAGCAAAGTATTTTTTATTCGGATAAGCTTCCAGGTAAAATGCATTTAAGGTTTGCCGCCATTTGCGGCTATAGGGTGTAAAAACAGTATAGGGTTTGCCATCATCTTTTAAAACCTCGCCCTTTTCAAATATAACCTGGTCCTTATAGGTGTAAAACGGGATGTTATGATGAGTTAACAGATGCGCAATAGCGGCATCCCGCTTTTTTGCTGCGGGTTCATAGTCATGGTTGGTGTAAACAGCGGTAACGTTGTATTTGCTTAATAATGTTTGCCACGCGTCGGCAGCTTTATCATGCACGACCAGCACACTGCTGCCCAACTGCTGCAGCTTATCGTCAAGGGCGATGATGATTTTATGAATAAAGGTTACGCGCGCATCATCGCGATCATCCAGCCTGTCCAGGATGTCCTTATCAAATATAAAAACAGGCAGCACCGGGTTAGGGCCTTTGAGTGCATGATATAAACCGGCATTATCGTCAAGTCTTAAATCGCGCCTGAACCAAAATATCGAAACGGGTGTTTTATCCATAAATTTCCTTTAGTGCATCTGCAACGCTGGTATAACCAAATTTAAAACCGCTGTCTTCTATTTTTTTTGCAGATACTTTTGTACTGCCCAATACAATAGTGCTCATTTCGCCAAGCAAAAGTTTTAGCAAAAATGCAGGTACATGAGGCAGCCATAGTGGCTTATGCAGTTGTTTGGCAATGGCCTGCGTAAGCTGCGTGTTGGTCACCGGGTTTGGCGCCACCATGTTATATACTCCCTCAAAATTTTCATGTTCAACGGCAAAAAGGTACATGTTAACCACATCCTGTACATGTATCCAGGGGATCCACTGTTTGCCCTTACCCAGCGGTGCACCCACGTATAGTTTTACCGGCAACGCCATTTTGGGCAACGCGCCTGATTGGTCCAATACAACGCCCGTACGGAATTTGGCTATTTGCAGGCCCAGTAATTTCCCTTCATCAACCGCCCCTTCCCATTCCACGCAGCAGTGCGCCATAAAATCGTCCGATGGCGGACTGGTTTCGGTCATCAGTTCGTCGCCCCGGTCGCTGTAATAGCCAATGGCCGATGCCGATATAATGCGGGTTACCTGGTGTTTGTTTTTTCGCAAAAGGCCATAAATAAGGCCGATGGATTTAGTTCGACTATCGATGATTTCCTTTTTTCGTTCCTCGGTCCAGCGACTATCGGCTATGCCTGCCCCGGCCAGGTGGATCACCATATCAACGTCCTCGATGCAGCTCCCATCAATTTTTCCCTGTCCCACATCCCACAAAAAAGTTTTTACACGCGGGTCTTTACCCGGCGAGCGGCTTATATGACTAACGCCATACCCTTTATTCAGGAGCTCCGCGGTAAGCCGTTGCCCGATAAGGCCCGTGCCCCCGGTAAGAAGGATATGTTTTTTTGGTTGGATCATAGTTTTGTAAGTCGATAGTCAATGGTCGATAGTCTATAGCCCATAGTCAATGGCCCATAGCTCCGGGTTGCTTTACCATGGACTATCGACCATTGACCATCGACTATTATACATTTACACTGTCCGCTACAACAACTTTACTGCAAAGCGGTTTGGCATAATTTTCGGCGAATATCACGTGTGTGGGGTCATCCTGGTAAGCAGCCTGCGCCTCAGGGGTATCAAACAAAAGCAAAAGCGAAACATCATACGAGCGGTCAACCACATCGCGGAACGTCTCGGCAGGTACGCCTATGTGGATATCGCGGATATGGGTAATAGGGTGCAGGGTATTTAAGCCATCAATCAGTTGCTGTTTATCGGCTTTATCTTTTAGCCAGAAGTGAACGTGGTGTACAAAGGTGTTTTTAAGAAGCATAGTTTTATAGTTTAACAAGGCTAAATTGGCAATAAATTATGATTAAAGCTTGAGCCGGTTTTTAAATGATAGCAATTTGACAACTGCTAATCATCGATTGGAATTATAGCCCGCTAAAAATCATTTATTACGACTGCCGGGCCACCTTGTTCATCTATGATTTTCTTTCAATTACTATAGTTAGCGTTCCGGAAAAACGCGTAGAGCAACGCCGTCCCGCTTTTTTTAGAACAATCCCGCTAGCCTCTCCGCATCCAACCCACAATAATCATCAATCACCAAATTAACGGGGTGCAACTCCGCAGCAGTATGCCCGGTTGTAATGGCAACCACTTTCATATTAGCACTATTGGCTGCCTTTACGCCCGCTAACGAATCTTCAAATACAATGCACTTTTCAGGGGGCATACCCAATAACTCCGCGGCTTTCAAAAATATATCCGGATGTGGTTTAGGCCGGCTCACCATGCTCGAATTAACAATAAAGTTAAAATCGTTGCGGATGGGTATCCTGTCCAATATAAAATTGGTATCCTCAATAGTTGCCGAAGTAGCCATAGCCATGGTAACGCCCGCATTTTTTAGACCCGTTAAAAAATGCTCCAGGCCGACAATTGGCGCTACATGCGGGGCGTATAGCGTCCGGTAAAACTCCTCCTTTTCGTTAAGCAGGGCCTTCAACCCGGCCTCGTCATGGTCGGCGCCAAAAAACCTTCGGATGGTTTCCATCACGGGCACCCCGCTAAATTCGGTATAATAGGTTTGTTTGGTTACCTCGCCCTTGCCATATTTTTTGAACAGCGCCTGCCACGATTTAAAATGGTAGGGTGTGTTATCTATAAGCGTACCATCCATATCAAAAATAGCGGCGAAAGTTGCGATACGCCCGGCCGTAGCCTCCGCAGTAGCTGACACAACCGTGGAAGACGGTTCAAAGAGGTTGATAGCGCTGTTAGTTGTTCCCAAATCCTAATTTTTCTTGTAGGTTGCCCTGGCGGGCCAAAAACCGACCGTATTCAACCAGGTTATCAATTGGCGAATGCTGAAAAAGGTCGAACGTACTGTTAATGCCCTGTTCAATTGCTTCGTTTGTTTTTTCAAAACCCCTTGAATCGTCATTTATCCAGAAATGCAATACAAAAACAAGTTGTACCCACAGTGCGTCTTTATAGCGGTTACTGAAAAATTTACGTTCCGAAAGCTCATTCGATTCAATTCCCTCAATGATCAGGTCATTACAAAAATGTTCAAATACATCTTTAATCCCCTTGAAAATTTGTGGCGCCGAAAAAGTTTTTGACTGTTTTTTCACGCTGTAAGTTACAAAATTGCGACTGGTTTCCAGCAGTTCAAAAAAGTTATAAAAATAGGCCAACGCTTTTTCACGGGCGGTAAACTGTCGCCAAACTTCCTGCTTTTTTATTTCGGCAATGGTTTTAACCGCAAAATCTGTCCATATATTTTGCTCCAGCGTATCAAAGGAGTTAAAGAAACGACGGAACTCTTCTTCAGTCATTTCATTAGTCTCCGCAAAAGCGTCGACAGATTCAGGCTGACTGCCCTCGGTTAGTACAAAATCAACATAGGCTTTCCGGATGCTTTCTATAGTAGTCATAGCGTAGTTGTTTAGTGTTAAATAATAAGATCATAATATAGCCCTTAAGGCATTTTAATGTGCTTATATTATTAACGAAGCCTTTTTGGGGATAGTACAAGAACATGCTTTTGTTACCGGAGGCTGACGCTTTCAATAGGGCAGGCGGCGGGTATTACGATAAAATCTCAATTTATTTTTACCCGCATTTTTTTGCTCTACCGCCCATTATGATAATAACTATTGGCAATATTATCCTGTTGATGTTCGGTGATCATTTTATAAGGGAAATATAAAAGGATAAGCGCAATCACTATAAATCCGATGATTTCAGCGATGCTGAGTTTGTTTTCGGAGTCCATCTTTTAAATATTTTTTATATAATAACCATTAAAAAGTGCCCTGGTTTTGCTGAAACCCCATTTTTATGTTAGCTATGCGTCAAATATTGTTCAGTGGTGTTGTTAACAAATAAATAAATTGCAAATTTGCAGGCTGCAACCCGGTTAATCCCCTGTTTAACTATGAGTGATAAAACTATATTGGTTTGGTTCAGGAATGATTTGCGTGTACGTGATAATGAGATATTATTAGAAGCGTTACGCAAAGCTGACAGAATTTTACCGGTATATTGTTTTGATCCTTACTATTTTAAAACCAACCCTTCGGGCAATCCAAAAACAGGCAATATACGTGCTAAGTTTTTGCTGGAATCTGTAGCCGACCTTCGCCGCAATTTAAGAGTGCTGGGTGGCGAACTGATCATCAGGATAGGTAACCCGGCTGAAATTTTGCCGCAACTGGCCGAACAATACCAGGTAAGCGAGGTTTATCACCACCGGGAAGTAGCCCACGAAGAAACCGAAATTTCGGAGCAGGTGGAAACCGCGCTTTGGAAAATGCGGCTGAATTTAAAGCACTTTATTGGCCATACCCTGTATCATAAAGAAGACCTCCCGTTCCCGATAAAGGATATCCCGGATAGTTTCGCCGTATTTAAAAAGAAAATAGAACGCGACAGCACCGTGCGGCCTTGCATTGGCACACCGGAAGCAACACTTACCCCAGCTATTACCGATGCCGGCGAACTGCCAGCCCTGGAAGATTTGGGCTTAACCGCACCGGTTAACGATCCTAGGTCGGCGAGTTTATTTACCGGCGGTGAAACAGCGGCCCTGCATCAGTTGGATCTGCTTTTTTCAAACGGAGATCATGTAGCAGGCAGTAAAAGCGCGCGTTCATCGGCTATAAATGCTTTCTCATCAAAACTTTCGGCCTGGATTTCCCTGGGCTGCGTCTCTTTGCGCTATGTTTACTGGGAAGTAATTAAACATCAGCAGGCTACCCATACCAATCAATACAATTCGCTGCTGCTTGATTTGCTTTGGCGCGATTATTTTAGGTTTATGTTTAAAAAACATGGCCAAAAGTTTATCGCCGCAAAAAATAAAAGCACTTTAGCAAATGACCTGGCGCCCAACCAGGACGAACTGTTTGATGCCTGGAAGAACGGAGAAACAGGGGTGCCCATGGTTGATGCTATTATGCATGAACTAAATGCTACCGGTTATATTAATAACTACAGCCGGCAGGTTGTTGCAGTTTTTTTGGTAAACGACCTTAAAGTCGACTGGACAAAAGGCGCCGCCTATTTCGAGGAAAAGCTGATCGACTACTCGCCGGCCAGCAACTGGGGTAACTGGGCCTTTATTGCTGGTGTTAACGATGCCCGCGAAAGCCGGTATAATATTGCCGTTAAGCCGGCTACAGAACTGGAAACCAAAGGCGATTTTATTGACACCTGGCTCCCCGGGCTGAAAGAATCTGATTATCACGACAATTTGGTACCCGTTGCCGTAAAATAAACCGGCGTTTATCGTAACTTTAGTCCAATTGTTACGTCTTAATAGTATAATGAACCCGTTTGAACAATTTACGCTGATCATTGGCCTTCTCGCCGTGCTGCTTGAGGGTGTATCCTACCTGCGTGGGTTCCTGCGTAAACTTTTTCATTAAGCACTTTTCATCCATTAAAAAAACATCCAGTTGTATCATTATCAAATGTTTGCGCGTAATATTAATATTGCGTAATTTGGAATAACAAATCTTAAACCGATATGAAAAAGCTGTTAACACTCATTGCTTTATCAAGCTTGTTTTTGCTGACCTGTAAAAAGAACGACCTGACGCCCGACGGCAAACCTAAATCTGATGCAGCGAACAACACCATTAGGGTTGATACGAAAGCCGGCGCAAGTTATGGCCTGGTGGTAGCCGAAACAAACCCTAACGATGTGGGTCACCCGATTGTATTTTACACCAATGATAACTTGAATGCACCCAACGAATACACTTTTAAAGGTATCGATGGGTATAATATGCTGGTTGAAGTAGGCAGCCCAAACGGCACTTTTGTTAACTGCGATATATATTACAAGGGGGTAAAGGTGCCGCACAGCATCATGGGTGTCGATTCGCTGGATGGCGTTATGCCTTCGCATATTAATCTTACCTATACTATTGGCGCAACTACGCGGTAACTTTTGTATACCTGGCATTTTTTTATAACAACACAAATGGCCAATTAACGGCTAAAGTCCAAAATATTCCACTCCCGATTGTAATAAATCCGTCTGAAACCGCTATCTGCTTAAGTTTTATAAATTTATTTACAAAGTTTATAAAGGGTTATGCTTACTTTTGTACCGTTTTAAAGATTGGTTTCTCATGGATCGTCTCAATTATATTAATAGCGGAAACGCTGCCTACATAAATTCACTTTACGAAGCGTACAAACAAGAACCTGACTCTGTAGACTTTGGCTGGCAAAAATTTTTCGAAGGGTTTGATTTTGGAAAGGATAATCAGGAGGCTGTTTCGATAGATCCCGGTACTTCCGATCATTTTTTCAAAGAAATAAATGTACTTAACCTGATAGAAGGTTACCGCTCGCGCGGGCATTTGTTCACTAAAACAAACCCCGTACGCGAAAGGCGCAAATATTTCCCCGGCAAAGAACTGGAGACCTTTGGTTTAAGCGATGCCGATTTGGATACTGTTTTTAATGCAGGCGTGCAGGTTGGCCTCGGCCCGGCAAAATTGCGCGACATCCGCGATCTGCTTGAACAAACTTATTGCGAAGCCATTGGCGCCGAATACCGTTACATCCGCAACCCTATAAAAACCAAATGGTTTGAGGACCGCATGGAGAGCAAACGCAATACACCATCGTTTACTGTCGAAGAGAAAAAGCTGATGCTGAATAAGCTGAACGAAGCGGTTGTTTTCGAGAACTTTTTGGGTACTAAATTCCTGGGTCAAAAACGTTTCTCGCTCGAAGGGGCCGAGGCATTGATTCCTGCTCTTGATTCGGTTATCCAAAACGGATCGGAATTTGGCATCGAAGAGTTTATCATAGGCATGGCACATCGCGGGCGACTGAATGTGCTTACCAATATCATGGAGAAACCCTACAAAGAGGTTTTTTCGGAATTTGAAGGTAAAAACTTCGATGAAGAAACCCCATTTGGCGGCGACGTAAAATATCACCTCGGCTATTCGAAAGATGTAATAACCCAGGGAGGCAAACATGTGCACTTGAGCCTTTGCCCCAACCCCTCGCACCTGGAAGCTGTAAACCCCGTGGTTGAAGGTTTAACCCGGTCAAAAATAGATTTTAAATACAAAGGCGATCATTCCAAAATTGCCCCGATATTAATTCACGGCGATGCCTCAATAGCCGGGCAGGGCATTGTTTATGAGGTATTACAGATGGAGAAACTGGATGGCTACCGCACAGGCGGTACTATCCACATTGTGATAAATAATCAGATTGGATTCACCACGAATTATAAAGACGCCCGCTCAAGCACCTATTGTACCGATGTGGCCAAAACAGTTTTATCGCCTGTTTTCCATGTTAACGGCGATGATGTGGAGGCTCTGGCTTACGTGGTAAACCTTGCTATGGAATACCGCCAGGTGTTTCATGAGGATGTGTTTATAGATATATTGTGCTACCGTCGTTACGGACATAACGAGGCGGATGAACCTAAGTTTACCCAGCCGGTTTTATATAAAGCGATTGAGGAACATCCAAACCCGCTCGAAATATACAAACACAAATTAACTACCGAAGGCAGCGTTTCTATGGAGTTTGCGCTGGAGCTTGAAAAGAATTTCCGCCAGCAATTGCAGGTTCAGTTAGACGAATCAAAAGCACAGGACCGGATCACCGATACCGTGCAAATGTACGAAGGCGTATGGCACGGCTTACATATTGCCAGCCCCCGCGAATTTTTTGCACTGACTGAAACTGCCGTTCCGGAAGATGAATTGCTTGAAATAGGTAAAAAAATAACCGAGTTGCCACAAGGCAAGGAGTTCTTTAAAAAGATTGAAAAGCTTTTTGAAGAACGTAATAAAATGGTGACCAAGACCCACGTTTTTGACTGGGCCATGGGCGAATTGCTGGCTTATGGCAGTTTATTGAAAGACGGTCACCCCGTAAGGTTAAGCGGCGAAGACGTTAAGCGCGGTACATTCTCGCACCGCCACGCCGTATTAACGCTGGTGGATTCGGAAGACGAATACACACCTTTGGATACTATTGATACCGAAGCTAAATTCAGCATCTACAATTCATTATTATCCGAATATGGCGTTTTAGGTTTTGAGTATGGCTATGCCATGGCAAACCCCAATGCGTTAACCCTTTGGGAGGCCCAGTTTGGCGACTTTTTTAACGGCGCCCAAATTATTGTTGACCAGTATATTGCCAGCGCCGAAACAAAATGGCAGCGTGGTAACGGTTTGGTGATGTTATTACCCCACGGATATGAGGGACAAGGCCCCGAGCATTCATCGGCACGTGTGGAACGCTTTTTAGAGCTTTGCGCCGATAGCAACATACAGGTTGCCAATTGCACAACGCCAGCCAACTTCTTCCATATTTTACGCAGGCAAATGCTGAGGGATTTCCGCAAACCATTGGTGATATTTACACCAAAGAGTCTTTTGCGCAGCCCTAAGTGCGTATCGAAACTCGAAGAATTTACCCAAGGCAAATTCCATGAGCTGATTGACGACGAATACGCAGATGCTAAAAAGGTAAAACGCGTGCTGCTTTGTACCGGTAAAATATATTACGATCTGCTTGAAAAACAACAGGCCGATAAACGCAAAGATGTAGCCATAGTAAGGGTTGAGCAATTATACCCAACACCTATTGTGCAGATATTAAAGGTTAAAGCAAAATATAACAAGGCCACCGAATTTATTTGGGTACAGGAAGAACCCGAGAACATGGGCGCCTGGCCATACATTTGCCGTAAATTCCATAACGATAAATTAATAAACCTGAATGTAATTTCGCGCCACGAAGGCAGCAGTACAGCTACCGGTTTTGCCAAACAACATGCCGCGCAGCAATTGCTTATTGTTTCAAAAGCATTTGAAGCGCCGCCGGGCAAACAAGTGAAAGCTGCTGTTAAAGAAACAGCCGAAAAAATGGCCCATATTGGGGCTGATTAATTAATTTGAAGATTAGGTAATGTGCTGATTTGAAAATTGAATAAGTCAATTAACAACAGCTCATCTTCAAATTTTCAAATCAAAAAATTTTCAAATCAGAAAATATGAGTTTAACCATTAAAGTTCCGCCGGTTGGCGAGTCAATTACCGAAGTAGTCTTAGCAAGCTGGAAAAAGAAAGACGGCGATACCGTTAAGATGGACGAAGTAATTGCCGAGTTAGAATCAGACAAAGCCACTTTTGAGCTTACTGCCGAAAAAGCCGGCGTTTTAAAAATAGTTGCCGCCGAAGGCGAAACCCTGCCGATTGGTGCAGTAGTTGCCACCATTGAAGAAGGTGGTGCAGTTAAAGCATCAGTAGCAGTTGATAGTAGCAGTAACAGCAAGGACGTTGAAGCGTCTGCCACTGCCATTGCTTCTGCCACTCCTTCTACCGCAGCGGCCACCGGGGGATCATTACAGGTAAAAGTTCCGCCGGTTGGCGAATCAATTACTGAAGTAACTTTATCACGCTGGATAAAAAAGGACGGTGAAGCCGTTGCCATGGATGAAGCCATAGCCGAACTGGAGTCAGATAAAGCCACTTTTGAATTAACTGCGGAAAAAGCCGGCACTTTAAAAACCATAGCCAAAGAAGGCGACACCTTGCCAATTGGTGCCGTTGTTTGCACTATTGAGGGTTTGGGTGCTGTAAAAGCAGCCGAACCTGCTGCAACGCCAGCCCCTGCGGCTCCTGCAACTGGCGGCGACAAACAAACAACTTACGCATCGGGCACACCGTCACCCGCCGCAGCCAAAATATTGGCTGAAAAGGGCATTGCCCCGCAGGCTGTTAGCGGCACAGGCGTAGCCGGAAGAATAACCAAGGAAGACGCTTTATTAGCCGAAAAAATTTCCGAGAACCCGCAAACGCCTAAGGGCGCCCCTGCTGAAGCGCCGGTTAAAAAAGCCGAGCCTATTGTTGCAAAAGCTGAAGTGGCTGCCATCGGCAGCCGTTCAGATCGCCGCGAAAAAATGTCGTCGTTGCGTAAAACAGTCGCCAAGCGGCTGGTAGCCGTTAAAAACGAAACAGCCATGCTCACCACTTTTAACGAGGTGGATATGGCGCCCATCATGGAGATCCGTTCCAAATACAAAGATAAATTCAAAGAAAAACACGGCGTTGGCCTCGGTTTTATGTCGTTTTTCACCAAAGCCGTTTGCGAGGCGCTGAAAGAATGGCCGGCCGTTGGCGCCCGAATAGAAGGCGAAGAGGTGGTGTACAGCAACTTTGCAGATATCTCTATCGCCGTATCGGCACCAAAAGGACTGGTGGTACCGGTTATCCGCAATGCGGAAAGCATGAGCCTTGCCGAAATTGAAAAAGCTGTAGCCGCCCTGGCTGTTAAAGCCCGCGAAAACAAGCTAACACTCGAGGAGATGACCGGCGGCACATTCACCATCACCAATGGTGGTGTTTTTGGCTCCATGATGTCG
>Ga0068855_100000150_pt1 | contig 88674 bp, 76 predicted proteins | sample KBSCornC52_FD_66592 | JGI IMG/M metagenome (GOLD analysis project Ga0068855, IMG submission 66592) | Corn rhizosphere microbial communities from Kellogg Biological Station, Michigan, USA - KBS Corn C5-2 | ecosystem: Host-associated > Plants > Roots > Rhizosphere > Soil ...
CCCCGAGGCTCTCGACACGACCCACCAGCACGGCGGCAGCCCGAAGCGGTCGCCCGGCTTGGCCTGGCATCGCTACGAGAGTTTCTGCAAGGGATCTGCGGCGCGGCAGCCCAAGATGTGATGAATCCTTAGCTGCAGCCTGCATCGCAGAACCGCTCGTGTCGTCTCCAGGCAAATCCCGTCCGAACACCATGCCGTGTACGCCGCCAGGCCACCGCCGTGCTCGTTACCGCTCGAGGCCGATCCAGGCGCCGCCGCAGGCCAAGCCGAACGCCAACGGAGCGACCGCGAGCGCGAACAAGACGCCGAGCGGCGCGACCAAAGCCAGGATGGCGACGATGGACGCCAGCGCCAGCGCGGCCGCGAGCGCGGGCTCGAGCACGCCGATGGCGGAGCTGGCGCGTGCCACCAGGTAGCCGGCGAGCGGAAACGAAGCCAAGAGCGCGGCGCCCAGCAATGCGAGCGGCCCCGCCGACGTCATGTCGCTCTCGTCCGCCGCCGAAAAATCGACGCCTAGACGGTGACCGATGGCGACGGCGCCGACCAACAGCGCGAACATCAACCCCACGTTGACGAAGGCGCCCAGCACCACCCAACGCACCATCAACGGCTGGTCCCGCGGGTTCAAAGCGTCGGTGACCAAGCTGAGGCGCGGCGGTTCTGGCAAGTGCAACTTGGCCAGCGTCTGGCGATCCGGGTTCACCTCGCGCAGCACCGACGCCGCGCCCAGCGTCATGAACAAGAGCAGCGGCACCACCGCCACCAAGAAGCCGGGCCCGCGCCCCCACACGATGTGGATGTACAACCCGTGCAGCGCCACCGACCCGAGCCAACTGACAGCGAACCAACTGCCGCTTTGGCCGCGCCGCGCGCCGAGCGTGTAGCCCCACACGCCGGCAAAAAACAGCTGCGCCGGCGCCGCGCACAGCACGCGCAAGCCCAGGAGGCCGCTGAAGGGCGCGGAAAACAGACGCGAAACCCCAAGCGCGGCCGAGAACCCGGCCGCCGCCGCCACCGCGTAACACAGCCCCAAACGCGGCCCGTCGATGCGACGCAGGCGATACAGCGGCCACACCACCAGCGTCTTCAAGGCTTCTTCGAGGGGCGCGGCCAACAGAAAAGCGGCGAGCAACGCGGAGGCGGCGCCGGACGCTCGCACGTCCAACGACAGCTCGGTGAACGCCAGCACGGCGCGCTCCACGCCGAGCGCCACCAGCGCGGCCGCCGCGCCGAAGCCGGCGGCCGTTGCCGCCAAACGGCGCGACGCGTGACCCAGCGCGCTGACGCGCCGAAACACCAAGTACGCCGGCAGCGCCGATAGTAAGACGACGAGCAGCGCGAAGAGTAGAATCAAAAGTGCAGACCGGCGACCGCGGTCAAGGTCGCGCCCGCACCGATGCCGGAGCCGTCCTTGGCGTAGATCGCCGCCTCGTTCCCGCTGGTACTGGCGGCGGCGCCAGACACCTTCGAGCGAGACAGAAACAGCATTTCACCCGTCAGGTTGGCGCCGAGCGAGAAGGTATTGCTCAGGTAGTAGTCGAGCCCGGCGCCGATGCGCGCGTTGAAGCCCTTCACGTCGGCCTTGGACGACGCGGGCGCCGTCGTCGAAAACGAGCCGAGCGAGGCGTAGCCGCCACCCACGGTGAAGTACGGCTCGAGATCGCCGATCGGGATGCGCAATCCACCCTCGGCGTTGAGCGTCCACAGCTGCCACTCCGAGAAAGAACCGAGCCGGAAGCGAACACCGGCCGTGAACACCAAAATGCGCACACCCAAGCCCGCGCCATAGAGCAAACCCGTCTGCGTCGTCTTCACCAGCTTCGGGTCGAGCAGGTCGTTCGACTTCAAGGTTTGGAGGCCCAGGTGCTCGCCACCGATCTCGGCGTTGAGCCAGATCCACTCCAGGCCACGCCCGGAGTCCTCTTGGTCGGCCTTCTCCAGCTCTTTTTCGGGCGTCTGGGCGGCGGGGTCGGCGGGGGGCGCGTTGCTGTCCACCGCGTCGGGCGGGCGCAGGCCCCCGGACTCCAGGTTGCTCTGCGGAGCCGTGGCCGCAGGGTCTGGTGCTGGCTGTTGGGCCAGCCCGAGCGACGAGACGCAGAGGAGCGCCGGAACGGCAAGCAGCGACGAGCTCTTCATGCCGGGAGCATACCCCGGCTGCGGCCGATTTCGACCTGACGCCTCACGATCGCCGAAAGCTCGCGCAGCTCCGGCCGCTCGGGCAGCCGCGAAAGCGCGCCCAAAACCAGCTCCAGGGTGGGCACGAAGAACGGCAGGTAGCTCGCGTCGCCGCGCGTGCGCTCGAAGAACACGAAGCGACCCGCGTCCTTGAGCTTGCGCTGAACCGTGATCACGTCGAGCTCGAAGCGCAACGCCCGCGCGTCGTCGGACGAAAGTCCTCGCGCCTGTGCGAACTCGGCAAGCCGGGCATCCACGAACGCTTCATCGAACGTTTGGTAGCTGTCGCGCAGCAACGCGACCAAGTCGTAGGCGCGCGGCCCGAGCAGGGCATCCTGAAAGTCGATCCAGCCGATGCGGCCATCAGCCAGGACCAGCAGGTTGCGACTCTGGTAGTCGCGGTGCACGAAGCCTTGCGGCCAGCCGACGATGGTGTCCACCAAGTAGCTGGTGGCGCGCTCGAACGCCGCCGACTCAGCCGCGGACAACGTGACGCCGAGCGCCTCCACGCCCCATTCACGAAAATGCTCGACCTCCCACGTCACGAGCTCACGGTCGAAGCGACGCGTGCTCACGATGCTGCCGTCGGGCAAAGTCGCCAGCGCTTGCTGCGCCGCGGCCAGATCTCGCACCGCTCGGCCGTACAACGCCTCGCGCTCGCCGGGCGTGCGCTCCAGTCGTTCCGCCAGCGTCTCGCCCAGGTCCTCCACGACCAAAACGCCTTGCTCCGGCAACGCGCCGAATAGCCGCGGGACCCGGACGCCGGCGCCTTCGAGCAGCTCGCGCACCTCCAAAAACGGCAAACGCCGCCCCAGCCGCCGCGCCAGCACCCGCTCCGGTGCGTCCTCGGGCAGCCACATGACGATGGCCGCGGTCGCGCTCGGCGGCTGCCGCTCGGCGCGAAAGAACTGGCGCGGAGACAACCCGCCCGGCAGCTTGAAAAAGCGCTGAAACGTCTGTCCGGTGCACGCCGCCACCAGGGCCTCGAGGTCGGCGGGCGGGCTCGCGCTGTTGGCTTTGGCCGTCGTCACCCCTACCGAGTACCCGCTTCGCAGGGGCGGGCAAAATTTTGGCAGCCAGGAGCGACTTTGCCCCATAAACGGGAAGATCGTAGACAGTCGCCCCCATGCCTTTGGCGCGCCTCGGAAGCGGCTGGCTCCCTCGCATCGAGCGCGTGCTCGCCGAAGTACCGGCGTCGTGCGGTTTGTCGCTCACCGTTCCGGACGGCGCGCTCGCGCAACTCGTCAGCTGGCTGGACCTCGTCGTGATGTGGAGCGACCGCGTCGATCTCACGGCCGCGCGCGACGCCGATACGCTGGTCGACCTACTGCTCGCAGACGCGGCGCTCCTGGCGAGCACGCAGCCGACCGGCAGCGTGATCGACGTGGGCAGCGGAGTGGGCGCGCCAGCCATTCCCCTGGCAATTTTACAGCCCGAAATGACGCTCACGCTGGTGGAGCCACGCGAGCGACGCGCCGCGTTCTTGCGCACGTCCTGCGGCACGTTGTCGCGGCCCGACATACGGCTGTTGCGCAAACGCTCGATGGAGGTAGAAGCCGGTGTCGCGGAGCTGGCGTTGTCACGCGCCACGTTGCCGCCCCCGCTCTGGTTGCGTGAAGGCGCGCGTCTCGCACAGCGCGGCGTTTGGGTCTTGCTCGGGCAAGACGAGCCACCTGTCCTCCCGTCATGGCACGCGGATCTCGATCTCAGCTACGCTTGGCCCCTGACTGGCGGACGCCGCCGCGCAGTGCGTTACGTGCAGGTACCAGTCCGAGACTGAAGAGCCGGCCGGCTAGAAGCGGAGGCGCACGCCGGCCGGCGCCGCCGAAACCATCAGAAACGCCCCGCGCAAAATCCGCGCATTTCCTGTGGTTCTCGGGGTTTTGTGGGTCCGTTTCCGGCGGCCTGCGTTTGGATTGGATAAAACGCGCGGGCTGCGGACACCTACAAGTACCCCTGCTACGAAATCCGTCCCTGTGCCGCGGTCACGCGGCTGTCCGAAAAAAGCAGGAAGATTCGAACCCCCAACCCCGTAACACGTTCCAGAAGCTCGACAGGACGACGCGCCAGTAGAGCTTCACGACGATTTCTGACTGTTTTGATCCCCAAGGTGGCACTTCTCCGTATGCCAGCGGGCTCGACGCCAGCACCGTGAACCTGAATAGAGAAGCTGCTTCCCCGTCCAACCGTCCAGCCCCCTTTTCTACCGAGGTAAGTCGCAGATGAACATCAAGCACTCCGTGAACGCCCCCGCCCTCTCTGGCAAGCGCAGCATGCTCCGCCGCTTGGTCACCGCAGCTACCATGGGCGCGCTCCTCTTGGGCGTCGCGTCGGCGTCTGCAGACGGCGGCCCCAAGGGCACGTACAAGCTCACCGGTACCGCGACGGGTGGTATCCACGTCAACGGCACTGGGAAGTTCACCGTCCGTGACGTCGACGGCAAGCTGGTGTTCGACTCCCACGTCGGCGACTGCTCGGACATCTCCATGGACGACAAGCGGCAGGACCACACCTGCGGCCCGAATTCGAAGATCAGCGGCATGAACGCGCAATCGGTCGCCAAGCTCGTGATCGAGAAGAGCGCGCTGACGTTCCCCGAAGCCGGCAAGTCGGTCAGCGGCAAAGTCCCCGGGAAGATCCACTTCCTCGGCAAGGAGAGCAGCGTGACCGTCGCCTACAAGGTCAGCGAGAGCGGCGGCAAGTACAAGGTCGATTCGGCCTCCTTCGACTTCGACTACCGCAAGCATGCCAACGAGGTCTGCCTTCCGCACACCCCGATTTGCGTGAACCCAGTGTTCAACATCACGGTCAGCAACGCCGAGATCCAAGCCAAGAAGTAGCGTCGTCGACGTACGCACCGTTCCGCGGAACGAAGACACCCGCAGGGCCTCGAGCGCTGCGGGTGTTACTTTTTGTGGCGTGAGAGTCAGGCGTTCCACGCGCTGAAAGCGCGGAAGGCGCGGAGCCCAGGGAACGCGCGGGCGCGCGGGAAAGCAAAGTTGACTCGGGGCTGCCGGCGCGGCAAAAGTCTCTCTCCATGCAGAGCACTAGCCGCGGCAATTGGACCGCGCACCACTCCAAAGCCGCGCTGAAGGTGTTGCGCGTAGCGCTAATCGCGTTGCCGCTCTTCGCAATCTTCGCTCCCACGCAAGCTCACGCCTACGCGTGGATGATCAAGCGTGGGTATCCATCTTGCCCCGCGTGTCATGCAGACCCATCGGGCGGTGAGCTGCTCACGACCTACGGTCGTATGATCAGCGAGCTTACGCTCAGCACGCGCTGGTCGGGCGAGGGTGGCGCGGCGGCCAATCAGCGCGGCCTCAGCCGGAAGCTCGCTCTGAGCGGCCCCGAAAGGTTCGCGGCGGGAGCCAAGCTCGCAGGGCCCCGTGACAAAGCCAACGGAGAAGACGTCAAGCTCGAGGACGACAAGCCCGCCAACTCGGCGGAGGCCACCGAAGGCGACAGCAAGGAAGGCGACGCGAACAGCGAGGGCGAAGGAAAGGCCGACGCGAGCGAAGAAGCGGCCGCCCCCGCCGCCGCAGGCAGCAGCAACGCGGATTCCGACGAGTCCACCTTTCCGAACTTCATGTTCGGCGCATTCACGCTGCCAGACTGGCTGCTACTCGGTGGCTCCTACCGCCACATGAACATCCTGCCGGTCGGCGACGGCAAATTCCGCACCTTCCCGATGATGCTGGACGTCTACGGCCAGGCCCGCTTCTTCGAGAAGTTGACCGTGGGCGGCAGCCTCGGCGGCGCGCGCGTCGCAGCCGGCTCGCCCTACGCCCGCCGCGCTCAGATCACTGCGAACCAAGGTGACCAGTGGAACCTGATCTCGCGAACCCACTACCTCGGCTACGACATCACACCGCAGCTGGTCGTGCGCGCCGGTCGCTTGAATCTACCGTTCGGCGTGCGCATTCCCGAGCACACCATGTGGGTGCGCCAAGCCACCAACACCGATCGCGAGTCCAGCCAAGAGCACGGCCTGGCCGTCGCGTACGCGGGCGAGAGCTGGCGCGGGGAAATCATGGGCATCGCCGGCAACTACCAGGTGAACCCGGACAAGTACCGCAATCGCGGCTACTCCGGTTACCTGGAGTACGCGACGAGCGCGTCCGCCGGCGTGGGCGTTAGCTCGCTCGTCACGTTCACCGCGACGGACCGCGCGACGAACGCCAACCTGAAGACGACTCATCAAGTACACGGCCTCATGGGTCGCGCTGGCTTCGGTGAGAAGGTCGCAGTGCTGGCGGAGGTAGATGGCATCTTCACGTCGCGACGCGAGGCCGGCTACGTCGGTTTCGTTCAGGTGGACACCGAGCCCCTGAGCGGCTTCCACGTGCTTGTCACCGGCGAAATGCTCGATCAGGGCTACGTCAAGCCGGTCGTCGGCGCGGCGAACGTGGCGCGCACGGCTGGTGAGGGCAAGCCCAAGGTCGGCGGTTGGCTATCGCTCGCTTGGTTCGTCTACTCCCATTTCGACGTCCGCATCGACGCCATCAAGCGTACCGCCGAAGACGTCTCCCTCCTCGGCCAACTGCACGTCTACCTCTGAGCCGTACGATGCAAGCTTCAAACTCCTTTCATCGTTTCCTGTTCGCCTTCGCCGCCGTGGCCGGCTTGACGTTGGTGTCAAACGGCGCGCGCGCCTCGGAGGAATTTCCGGCGGCGCTCCAAGAAGCGGCCGGCATGCCTTGCACGCCGTCGTGCGTCGTTTGCCACGGCAAAGTGCCCGGCGATGCAGGTTCGTTCCTAGCTCGAAAGCTACCAAACGACCTGCTCCAGTCCGGTTCCTTGCCTCCTCCGGGGGCGGCCGGCGTTCCAGTGGTTAAGTCTGATTTCGCAGCGTATGCGATGAAGGCGTCCACGGATCCCGAAGTGGCGCGCGTCGTCGCTGCGCTCAAGGACGGCACCGATCCGCAGACGGGCGACAGCCTTTGTGGTCCCACTTACGGCTGCGGTGCGCACGTCGCGAAGAAGGCACCGCCGAGCAACCTCGCGGCGCCGCTATGGGTAGTGGGCGCCATGGTGGCAGGCGGGCTGTTGCGCCGCCGGCGCACGAGGGCCAGCTGATACTCGACTGAGGGCATCATGCGCACGACGACCTTCCCGACGCTCGTGCTCGCTCTCGCAATGCTGCGGTCGACGACCGCGCACGCCTCAGAGGTGTTCCCCGGCGCCCTTCAGGAAGCCGCTGACATGCAATGCGTGCCGGTTTGCTTGATGTGCCACACGAGCAACCCCGGCACCGCGACGACGTGGACGAAGCCCTTGGCAGTGGCGCTCTTCTCGCGGGGCATGAGGAAGGGCGACACGGACTCGCTCAAGGCCGCCTTCAAGGCCTATGCGGCCGATCCCGCAAACGCCGCCGCCATCGCCGACATCAAGGCTGGTCGAGAGCCAAGCGCGCACGCCGACGTCTGCGGCCCCACCTACGGCTGCGCCGTCCACGTCGCCAAAGAAGCGGCCGCGCCACGTGACTTCACCGGGCCGCTTTGGGCGGTGGGCGCTATGGTGGCAGCGGGGTTACTGCGACGCCGGCGCAAGCCGAACGCGCGCTGAGCCAGCGACGGACGCGCTCGAGTCTTTGGGAGCCCCGAGCGCGGCGGCTCCTGACTGATAAATTGTTTCGGCGGGTTGCCGGAGCCGCCGGAGCGGCTCCGCGAAACTTGCCGGAAGTTATGCGCCGCCGGCGCCAGCCATAGGCTGGTTGCCGGAGCCGGCGTCGGCCGCGCCGGCCGTGCCGCCATCACCGCCACTGGCGCCGCCCATTCCGCCGGTACCGGTGCCGCCGTCGCCACCGGCGCCGCCCTGCCCAGCACCCGCTCCGCCGTTGCTGCTGGCCCCAGCGCCAGCACCGCCGGGATTTTCCGACGTTCCGCCAACACTGGTGTTTCCGGCGTCGCCACCGGTGCCAGGAGAGACCGTGCCGTCGCCACCGCTGCCGGGGACACCGGCGACACCGTCGGGGATCTTGCTGCGATCGACGTCGGTGATGAGGGTGCAGCTAGCGGCCGCGACCAGCACGCCGAACGAAGCCAAGAGCAAGGGGTGAGGGAGACGCATCTGAATTGCTACCTTTGCGTCGGTTCTAGACGCTTGAAGCCCATTTTTCCTCGGGAAAGCGCGCGAGCGCAAGTAACAAAGCACGTATCTTTCGCGAAGATTTCCCGAGAATTGGCCGAGCCGGCCTCGCGGCTGGGCTGCGTGACGCTTTTCGGCCGTTTCCAGGCGGTCCTCGCTAACCTCCGGCGGGTGCAGGTTCACCTGATCGACGGCACCTTCGAGCTGTTCCGCGCCTTCTTCGCCGTGCCCCCGTCACAAACTCGCGCGGGCGTGGAGATCGGCGCCGCGCGCGGCTTGCTGCGCGGCTTCGCGGCTTGGCTCGCTTCGGGCGAGGTCACGCACGTGGCCTGCGCTTTCGACCACGTGATCGAATCGTTCCGAAATGAGCTGTTCGACGGCTACAAAACCGGCGACGGCATCGAGCCCGCGCTGTACTCGCAGTTCGAGCTGGCCGAGCGCGTGACGCGCGCGCTCGGCATCGTGACCTGGCCGATGATCGAGTTCGAAGCCGACGACGCGATCGCGACCGCCGCGCACCGCTTCGCGCAGCTGCCGGAAGTGACGCGCGTGGTGATCGCGTCGCCCGACAAAGATCTGGCCCAATGCTTGGTCGACGAGAAGGTCGTGTGTTGGGATCGCTTGCGTAACAATTGGCTCGACGCCGGTGGCGTGCTCACCAAGTTCGGCGTCACGCCTGAGTCGATCCCCGACTACTTGGCGCTCGTGGGCGACACCGCCGACGGCATTCCAGGAGTGCCGCGCTGGGGTGCGAAGTCGGCGAGCTCGGTGCTGGCCGAGTACGTGCACCTGGAAGACATTCCGCAGAGCGCGAGCACTTGGCGTGTCAAGGTGCGCGGCGCCGAGGTGCTGTCGCAAAACTTGGAGGCGATGCGCGAGCAGTCGCTACTGTATCGAAGGCTGGCGACGCTGCGCCGCGACGTTCCGCTGCGCGAGGAGCTTGCCGACCTGTGCTGGCGCGGAGCCCCCGAGGCGGAGCTCTCGGCGCTGTGCGAAGAGCTGGGGGAGCCGGGCGTCTTGGAACGCCTGCGCGGCAAAGGCCAGACGCCCGCCGGCTGACCCGGGGGTCAAGGCGCTGGTCTTGCCTGCCTTCTTCGGTTGGGCCACGCGCTGCAGGCGATTGAAGGTCGACACCCGTTGATCGAGACCCGGCCACTCTGCAGAGCAGCGCCGCCCCGCATAACCGTTCAGCGTGGCTTGAAGCCACGGCACCCCACTACGGCTGCACGTGAAATAGGCTCGCTTCAGCGCGTCGGACGCGGCTTGCACTTGGACGCGTGTGTTCTCTATCCCGTGCAGCTGGTCCCAAATGGGCGCCGTGAATAGATTCTTGTGCAGCTGCCACGCCGAGCGCGCGCGGCCATTGTCACACTCGTGGGGTTTACACTGGCCACGCTGAATACGTAGCGAAAAGGTACTCTCGTGATAGCCAATGGTGAGCAATAGCGCCGCCCACTCGCGCGGGGCGCGCGGCGCCTCGTGGCTGACCTCGGCGATGGCCGAAGCGATGGCATCCAGCTGCGCGGCCTTGTCCGGATCGCCACGATCTTCGACGAAACAGGGCAAAGAATCCATGGCTGCGCGCACCCAGGCCGCATGATTGCTTTCAGCGAAAGCGAGGGTCGCAAAGCACAGCGCGAAAGGGAGCGCGGGTGCCGCGAGGAGTCTTTTGATTACGTGCCTCATGTCCGGCTTCGGAAGCTGTATAGCCGAACTCGAGCGTACGGCAAGTCACCCCTCAGTAAGACGCGAGTCTGGCCAGATTGATAGCCATTCATCGGCGAGCTCGGAGTCGAAGAACTGGATGAAGGTGCGCGCGGGGGCGCCGTGCGCTTTCAGTTTTGCAACGAGACGAGTCAGTCCCGTTTCGAGATTGCACAACGCGAAGTCGACGTACGTGGTGCGCACGCCGAAGCCGACACCAGTGACGGCGCCGACACCGGCGACGGCTTCGCACAACGCCGCTTCGAGCGCGGCGCGACGCGCGACGCGCGTTTGCATGGTGCGCGCGTCGTCTTCGTAGCTCACGAACACGTAGGTCTCACCGGCGCGCGAGAAGCGCCGCGACGCGCAGGGTGAGCCGTCCAAGTAGCAACGCAGCAGCTCGGGCGTGCAAGTGCTGGCCAACACCAAGTCGTTCTTGCGTAGCCCGGGCGCGTCATCGAGTGGCTCGGTCTCGAGCAACGTCCAGTCGGCGCGCGGATCGTGACCGACGCCGCCGACCTTGCCCGTGCTCGGCTCCACGAAGTCGGTCTCGGCGCGCGCGTGCTCGGGCAAGCCTTGCAGCACCCCCCGCACCGCCGCCGCGACGGTGTCGAACAACTCGTGCAACTGCAGCGTCGTGCGCGGCGCGTTGATGTCGAGCACGCGCAGCGAGCTGCGACGTGGCGCCGGGGTCGCGTGCACGGCGCCAATCCAAGTCTCGAACACGCGGTCTCCCAGCAGCGCTCGGACCAGGTTTTCTGCAGCATTTTGCTCATTTTCGGAGCCACTGCCGCCCGGGATGCCGAGCGTCAATTCCAACAGGTGACCGCGCCCGAAGCCCGCGCGCAGCGTGGCGCCGTCCAACTCCAGCGCGTGCGACTCTTTCACTTCCGCGAGGGCGTCGACCAGCGGCACCGCCATACGCCCGAGCGCCAGCGCACAGCCGAGGGCCGACGGCGCTTGCGCTAGCAGCAGCTCTGCCAAGGGCCACGCGCCCGCTTCCAGCGCGGTGAGCTCGGCGCAAGCAACGCCATGCACGTCGTGTCGCACCGCGAACGCGAGCCGCGGATCGATCTGCTCCATCAATTGACGAGCCCGCTCGTCGTCGCCCTCTTGCAAGCAGCGCCAAGCGACGCGCGCGCGCTCGAGCACACGCTCCTTCGCGAACGCTTCCTCGACGGACAGATCACCGAAGAACAGGCGCATCAACGCTTCCGCCGGCGCGGCTTCTGCGCTCCGTACTCGACGACCTCGACCTGCAACTTTGCGACTCCGGCGCGCAGCATGCCCAGCTGCGCGGCCGCCGCTCGGGACAGATCCAAGATGCGCCCGCGCGGTCCGTACGGCCCCCGGTCGGTCACGCGCACGTAGACTTGCTGGCCACCACCCAAACGGGTGACACGCAGCACCGTCCCGAACGGCAAGGTGCGGTGCGCGGCCGTGAAACCATTCGGTTCGTACGGCGCGCCGCTGGCGGTCGGGCGCCCGGCAAATTTGTCCGCGTAGTAAGATCCACTACCCTGCAGTACGGCCAGCGCACGAGCTCTGCCGTAGCGTTGTGCCAGCTGCTCACTCGTCAGCCCGGTGTCGCTGGCGCTGCGAGCGTGCGACCGACTTTCGCCCGCATTTTCCGAGGCTTCCACGCGCTGGACGGCCGGCGCGTCGGGCCTCTCTCGCCGCGCGCGCGGAGCCCGGGCCGCGCGTGACGAGCGCGCGGCATGGGGCGTCTTGGCGTCCGGCTGATCACCGCAAGCGCCTAGCTGCAGCAGCCACCAGGCAGCCGCGACGAGCCAAAGGCTCCTCCGCATACTCCGCTTCTAGCGGATTTCGCCGAGCAGCGAAAGCACGCAGGCGCTAAGGTGCCCGCCGTGTCGGTGCACATTTCCAGCCGCGAGGACTCCACGACTGCCACGGCGCCGCTTTCTGCGCATGACGCGCGTCCCACGGTAGGTGACGCGAGCGACGTGGCGAATGTGCACACGGGCTCGCCGTTGCCGCGTCCCAAGCTGACGCGCGAAGGCGTGCAGCTCGGCGATCGTCTGGTGCCGCTGCTGTCGGGTTCCGTGCACTACTTCCGTCTCGAGCCGGACAGCTGGCGCGCGTGCCTCGAAGCCATGAAGGAGATGGGTTGCACCGTCGTCGACGTGTACGTGCCGTGGAGCGTGCACGAAGCGGCCGACGGCACGCTCGACTTCGGCGCGCGCGATCCGCGATTGGACGTCGTGCGCTTCTTGCGCATCGCCCACGAGCTCGGGCTGTATGCGTTGGTGCGACCGGGCCCGCACATCAACGCGGAGCTCAGCGGCTTCGGTTTGCCAGAGCGAGTGTTGTGGGATCGTGAATGTCAGGCGCGCTCGGCGGCGGGCGAGGCGGTGATCTTGCCGATGCCACCGCAAGCGTTTCCGGTGCCGAGCTACGCCAGCCGCAAGCTCTTGCACGAAGCTTGTGAGTGGCTGCGGCGAGTCGCCGACGTGCTCGGACCGTTGACGTGGCCCGCGGGCCCCGTCGTGCTTTGTCAGGTGGACAACGAAGGCGCGCTCTACTTCCGCGACGGCGTCTACGAGCAGGACTATCACCCCGACTCCATCGCCGCTTACCAACGCTTCTTGGAGGCGCGCTACGGCAGCCCGGCCCGGCTCGGCTCTACGTGCGCTATCTCGGCGGATAGCTTCGATATTCCCGCACCCATGCGCTTCGACGCTCAGGACTACCCCGCGCTTTGCCGCCAGCTGGACTGGGCCGAGTACCAAGAGACGCTCATCGCCGATGCCTTCGGTGTGTTCCGCGCCGCGTTGTCGCACGCCGGTTTGGAGCGCGTGCCGACTTGTCACAACCTGCCCATGGGCGAATCGGCGACGCCGCTCGATCCGAGCCGCTTGGGCAAAGTCGTCGAGTGCTTGGGCATGGACTACTACCACGTGGCGGCCGAAGGCTCCGCCGACACGATCTTGAAGCGCACGAGCGAGGTGGTGACGCGCGCGGATGCGTTCGACTACCCGGCGTTTGCGGTCGAGCTGGCGGCGGGCTTCCCGCCGTTTTTCCCGCCGCTCACCGAGCACGACAATCGCTTCGCGGCGCTGTCGTGCTTGGCCGCCGGCATCCGCGGCTTCAACCTGTACATGGCCGTCGAGCGCGATCGCTGGATCGGCTCGCCCATCGATCGCTTCGGTGCGCGGCGCCCGGTGTTCGATTTTTGGCAACGCTTGAACGAGGCCGTGCAGCGGACGGAGCTGTACCGCCTCGCGCGCGCGGCCGACGTGTGCGTCGTGGTGCCGCGCAGCATGCACCGGCTCGAGCGGCTGCTGCACGCGTTCGGGCCGATCAGCGCGGCCGCTTTCGACATCATGGGGCTGTCGGCGTACGACTCGTGCCTCGAGCAAGGGCCGTTCGCGAGCGCGCTGTTCGAAGCTGAAAGGTTTTTGCGACGGCTGCTCGAAGCGCTGACCGCGCAAGGAATCGCCTACGCCGTGACCGGCAACGACTCGGCCACGAGCGCGCTCGCCACGTCGCGTTTTGGCTTCGTGGTGTCGGCGATAGGGCTGGAGAGCGACTTGTGGGAGACGCTGCTCGACGCTGCCAGTCGTGGGCGCGAGCTGCGTTTCGGCCCGCGCTTGCCGACCCTGTCGCCGAACGGCTTGAATCCGCTCAGCCCCGTTCCCGCCGCGGCAGCGCCAAGGCTCGCCGCCATCGACGAGCACGAGGTCGGCGCCGCGCTCGCCGCGCTGGCGGAGGTCCACGGCGCTTTCCGCCTCGACGCCGGCCGCGGCATCAGGTCCAGCCTGTTTCGCGATCGAGCCGGACGAGGCCGCGTGCTGTTCGTCACCAACACGACACGCGAAGCGCGCTCGGCCCGCCTCGAAATCAGCGCGCTCGGCGCCGAAAACGACGCAATTGGCGAGGTGGTGGACGCCCTCGACGGCAGCGCCTTCCGTGCTACGTTCGGCGCGCTCGAAGTTCCGCTCTCACCCCAAAGCGTGAGGATGCTGGAGCTGAAGTAGCCCGCGGCCTCTCTGCTCGCGGTTCCGCTTTCCTTCCGGCACCGCCGCCATGCTTCTCGAAATCAACCCCGACAATCCCGAACCCCGTAAGATCAAGCGAGCCGTCGAGGCGCTGGAGGCCGGCGAGGTCATCGCCTACCCGACCGACACCGTGTACGGCCTGGGCTGTGACCTCTTCAACAAGAAGGCCGTCGACCGCCTGTATCAGATCAAGGGCATCGACAAGTCGCAGATGCTGGCGTTCGTCTGCCAGAACTTGGGCGACGTCGCGCGCTACGCCGTGATGCACGACAGCGTGTACCGCGTGCTCAAGCAGTACCTACCGGGCCCCTACTGTTTCATCCTCGAGGCCACCCGTGAGGTGCCGAAGATCATCCAGACGCCGCGCAAGACGGTCGGCGTCAGAATCCCGAAGCACCCGGTGGCGCTGGCCATCGCGGCCGAGCTGGGTCGTCCCATCGTGTCCAGCACCGCGGCCCGGCACGGCGAGACCCCGGATCCGGATCCGCGCGAGGTAGATCTGCTATTTCCCGGCCTTTCATTAGTGCTCGACGCCGGTGCGGGCGGCACGGTGCCCACCAGCGTGGTCGACCTGACCGGGCCGAAGCCGCAAGTGGTCCGCGTCGGCGCGGGCGACGTCTCGGCCTTCGAATGATTGTGTTCCGGGGCGCTAGAACGCCGATTTGTTTGCAGCCACTGCGTTCTAGCCCCTTCCTGGTGGGGGCGGCACGCGCCGCCCCCCTCGGCCGAAGTGAATTCGGCCGAGCCGCCCCCCACGCGGCGACACCGGACGTTGCTAACTTATGAATTTCGTTAACCCAGCAAACCGTTTGTCGCGCTAGACTCCGCCCCGTTGCCATGACGTTCGTCGTAACCGACAATTGCCAGCGTTGCCGTTTCACTGATTGTGTCGCCGTCTGCCCGGTGGATTGCTTCCACGGCGACGCGGAGATGCTCTACATCGATCCGAACGAGTGCATCGATTGCGGCGCTTGCGTGCCCGAGTGCCCGGTCGAAGCCATCTTCGACGAGACGCAGCTGCCGGACGACAAGAAGGACTGGATCAAGGTCAACGCTGACAAAGCGGTGGGCCTGCCCGTCGTCAACACCAAGCAAGACCCGTTGCCCGGCGCCGAAGAGCGCAAAGAGAAGCTCGGCTTCTAGGTCAGTTTGGGTTCCCCCGCGGCGGCCCAACTGCTCGTGATCTTCGACTGTGACGGCGTGCTCGTGGATAGCGAGCCGATCGCCGCACGCCTGACCGCGGAGGCGGTGTCGGAGCTGGGTTGGCAGATGTCGCCCGAGCTCGCCAAAGCGGAGTTTTTGGGCGACACCTTCCGCAACATCATTCGGCGGGTGGAGGCGCACATCGGCCGTCCCGTGCCGCCCGAATGGCCCGCGAAGAGCCAGGCCAATTTACTGCGCGCGTTGGAGCGTGAGCTCCAGCCAGTGCCGGGCGTGCGCGCGGCCATCGATGCGCTCAGGGCGGCCGGCGCAGAGCTGGCGGTGGGCTCGCAGGGCACGCACGAGAAGATGCAGCTCACCTTGGGCGTCACCGGCCTCCTGCCCTTCTTCGAAGGCCGTATTTTCTCGGCCTCGCAAGTAGAGCACCCCAAGCCGGCGCCCGACTTGTTCCTGCTGGCGGCGAGCACGTTGGGCTTTGCCCCATCGCAAACCGTCGTGGTCGAAGACAGCACCCGCGGCGTGAAAGCCGCGCTCGCCGCCGGCATGCGCATCCTCGGCTACACCGCATCCGTCGGTCGCGAAGCCATCATCGCCGCCGGCGCCGAGCCCATCGACGACCTCGCCCAAGTCCCTGCTCTGCTCGGCTTGTGATCCTGCGAATCACTGGGCGGCGTCGGAACGGCGACGCAGGGACCCAGATTTTTTCACAGGAAGGGCAGAAGGGCAGAAGGGCCTGAGGGGGGCGCCTATTCGATACGGATTTCGCGTCGAGTTACAGAGAAACGTATCGATCGACTCGACGAGTTGAAACCCATCGTCCGCGCGTGGTTCGCTCGCCGCATGGACGTAGAACGCAACGCGATCGCGAAACGGCGCTGCGCCACTCCTTTGCTCGTCCTTCTGCCCTTCTGATCTTCCTGTAAGAAAATCTGGGTCCACGCAACGTCGTCACGTCAGCGCGCAATGACTCGGCGGTTATTTCAGGTTGAGCTGGGCGCGTGTTTGGAATTGGAGGACGGCGCGTTGCTTCGGATCTTTGGCGCCGAGCTGGGCGGCTAGCACGGAGCTGACTTCGCCCTGGGTGGGCAGGAGCGCGCCGAGCGGAGATTGTACGGTGCCCTCGGAGGTGGCCTGGAACTCGGCCAGGTTTTTGTCGATGTTGGGCGGGAGGCCCGGAAAGTCGAAGCTGCGGTTGGCGGCGTAGCGCTTGGTGCTCACGTCGAGCGTGACGCCCTGGGGCGTGACCTCTTTCACTTTGATCATGCGGTACGTGACCAAATCGAGGCCCAAAAAGTCGTCGCGGCTGGTGACCATGAAGTAGCCGCCCGCGCCGAGCGGCTTGTCCGGGTACGGCATGGTGAGCAGCGTGAGCGAGTCGGACAGCGCTCGCACCACGTCGCGAAATTCTTCCGGCGCGCCCTTCGGCGACTCGAAGTGAAAACCGGCGCCGGCGCCTCCGGGCAAGATGCTGTACTCGACCTTGCTGCCCTTGAGCTTGGCGACCTGCTCGTTGATGTCTTTCGGGACTTGCGCGGGGTCGACGTCGATTTTGGCGCCGGTCACACGCACCGTCACCGGCAGCGACACGGGCTTGTCGCCCTCCTTCGGGGCCTCGACCTTTTTGGGCTCGATGGTGACGTTGAGCAGCACTGGGATCGCGCCTTGACGCGGATCTTGCTGCATCGCGATTTGGATGGTGCCGGCGAGCTTGGCCGCCGACTTGCTGGGGCCGAGCAGCTGCTTCGGATCCGAGCCTTCGCTGCCCAGAGTGATCTTGGGCATGGCGCCGCGGGCTAGCTCTTTGTCGGCCGCGCCGGGCGCGAACACGCCGTCGGGCGGCGGGCCCCCTTCAGCTTGCGGCGGGGCGCCGCGAGCGCCGGCTCGTTCCACGGAGGCGGCCGCGACGGCCTGAGCAAGATCCGGATCGATCGCTTCCACCTTGGAAGCGGCATCCGACTCCTTACGGGTCGACTCGGGCTTCGGCTCGTTCTTTTCGCAGGCCGTGAGGGCCAGCAGAACCAACAAAGGTAGGGATTTTGCGCGCATGGGCGTGTGGCCGCTTATAGCAGGGGGGAGGCGAAGGCTGGCAAGCGCCGAGAGCGGCCAGATTCACTTCGGCCGCGGGGTGGCGGCGCGTCCCAACCCCGCTCCAAAGCCCATTATTCCCGGGTCTTCTCCAGCACTTCCTTGAGCACCGCCACCAGCGTGGACAGCTGGTAGGGCTTCTGGATGAAGCCGGCCAGGCCCTTGCCCACGAAGCGCTGCGTCACGTCCTGCTCGTTGTAACCGCTGGACAAAATGACCCGGACTCCGGGGCGCATGCGCCGGAGCTCGCGAAAGGTCTCGGCGCCGTCGACGTGCGGCATCGTCAAATCGACGATCGCGCAAATGATGTCGTCGGCCCGCTCGCGGAAGCGCGCGATGGCTTCCGCGCCGTCGGCGGCCGTGACCACTGCAAAGCCGATGCGCTCGAGCATCTTGCGACCCACTGCGCGCACCGACTCGTCGTCGTCGACCAAGAGCACGGTGCCCTTACCCTCGTAGATGCCGCGGATGGGGCTGCCCTCTTCGCGCACCTCGGCGCGCTGGCTGGCCGGAAACAGCACCTTGAAGGTCGTGCCGCGGCCGAGCTCGCTGTACACCTTGATGGCGCCGCGATGGCCGCGCACGATACCGAGGACGGCCGCGAGCCCCAAACCGCGACCGGTGAACTTAGTGGTGAAGAACGGGTCGAAGATGCGCGTGCGCGTTTCGGCGCCCATGCCCGCGCCCGTGTCGGCGACCTCGATGAACACGTACATGCCCTCGGGCAGCTGCTCGTCGAGCCACGACTCCGACAAATACTGGCGGTCGCAGTCCATGGCGCCGGTAGAAATGGTGATGACGCCCGAACGATCGCCGATGGCCTCGGAAGCGTTGACGACCAAGTTCATCACCACCTGACGCAGCTGCGAAGCGTCGGCGTCCACGCTTGGCAGGTTGGGCGAGAAATTGAGCTTCATGATGGCGTTCTTGGAAATGGAGACGCGCAGCATGTGCAGCATTTCCTCCACCACCTTCTGCATCTCGACCGCCTGAATCACGAAGCGGCCCTTGCCCGAGTAGGCCAGCATCTGCTTGCACAGCTCGGTGGCGCGCTGCGCAGCGCGGCGGATCTCGGCCAAGTCGTCGCGGGCTCCGGAGGACGCGGGCAGGGCGTCCAGGGCCAAGTCGGCGTGGCCGAGCACCGCCATCAGCAAGTTGTTGAAGTCGTGGGCGATGCCACCCGCCAGTACGCCCAAGCTCTCCAGCTTTTGCGTCTGTTGGATCTGCGACAAGAATTTCAGCCGCTCGTCTTCGGCGCGGCGGCGCTCGCTCGAGTCGCGGAGAATCAAGGTCAGCAGCTGCTTGTTCTGCACCGTGCACTGCGATAGCGCGCACTCGAGCGGGAACTCCTCACCGGAGATGCGCAGGCCGCTGAGCTCACCCACGGTGCCGATGCGTCGACTGGCCACGCCGGACTGCAAGAATTCGACGAGTTGCTCGCGGTTTTGCGGGCGGTGCTGTGGCGCGATGAGCTCGCTGAACTCGCGACCCTGCGCCTGTGCGGCGGTGCAGCGAAACATCTTCTCCGCCGCCGGGTTGAACAGCACGATGCGCTGCTCTTCGTCGAGCGAAACGATGGCGTCCATGGCCGAGGCCACCAACGCCTCGAGGCGGGCGTCGCGTTCGAGCGCGCGCTGCTCGGCGCGGCGGTGCTCGGTGACGTCGTACAGCTGGACTACGGTTTGCCCGGGGCACGGACTGTAGGCGCGGACGTCCACGTATTGATCGGCCTGGGGAATGTAGTCGAGCCGCTGCTCGGACACGCCCGTGCGCGCGACGTTGGCGATGAACACGAGCCACTTGGGGTCGAAGAACGGCACTGCCTCGCGCATCGTGCGCCCGACCAGGCTGCCGGGCGCCACGTGCATCAGGCGCTCGCAGGCCGCATTGGCTTCGAGCACGCGCGCATCGACCACGTGACCCGTTTCGTCGGGCAGCACTTCGTAGACGATGAAGGCTGCGCTCATGTTCATGAACAGCAGCCGATGGCGCTCCTCGATGGCTCGAAGCCGCTCGAGCTCGCCTGGCGATGAATCGGACACGGCCTACGACCTCTACCTGAGGGGGGGCAGCCACCAAAAGCTAAAGCCGCGGCTCGGTGCCCTACCCTCTGAAATGCCCGGACTTGTCATCGCAAATTGCACCTTCGCTGCAACCGAGGCTCCTGCGTCACCGAAACCGGGCCCGTTGTGTAACTCCTGGACCGTTCCGCGACGGTCGGGGTTCGTACTGGCTGACGATGAGCAACCGCGCCCTCTACTTGTTGCTCCTGGGCCTGACGGCGAGCTGTTCGACCGCGGGCGATGGCAATGGCTCAACTGGTAGCGCCGCTGCCGGCTCCGCCAGCTCCACGGGCGGCGCGAGCTCCGGCGGAGCCGGGCAAAGCGCCGGCAGCGGCACGACTCCCGATGGCACGAAGCCCGCGTTCGCGTGCGACGCCGCTGCGAAGCCGCCCGCGGCCAGCCTGCGCCGGCTGACCATGAGCCAGTACCGCAACACGCTTTCCGACTTCGTCGCGTTTGCCACCGGTAGCGCCACCGATGCGGCCGCGGTGCTGGCCGAGCTGAGCGGTCCCCTCGGGCGCTTGCCCGCCGATCGCCGAGAGCCCACTTCTGAAGACTTGCATGGCAGCTACCGGCGCCTGGACCAGTCGCTGCAGCAGCTGCACGTCGATTCGTTCTACGACTTGGGCGTAGCCACCGCCGCCGCGTTGACCACGCCGGCCCGTTTGGCTCATGTGGTCGGCACGTGCGCGACCGACAAGGACTCGAGCAACGACGCCAGCTGCTTGAGCGAATTCGTGAGCCGCCTCGGCGCGCTTGCTCTGCGGCGCCCGCTCGACGCCGACGAGCTCGCCTTTTACGAAAGCGTGTACGGCGCCGACAAGACCCCGAATCCGGCCGCGTACGCCGACGTGATCGGCGTGCTGCTGAACGCGCCGCAAATGCTGTACTTCGTGGAGCACGGCGGCAGCGAGGTGGACGGAAAGCCCGGCGTGTTCGAGCTTTCCGGCTACGAGCTGGCGTCGCGGCTTTCTTACCAGCTGTGGCAAACCGCGCCCGACGCCGAGTTGCTCGGGCACGCCGCCGACGGCAGCTTGCTCGACGCGCAGGTCTATCGCACGGAAGTAGCTCGACTTTTGGCCGACGCGCGCGCCCAGAGTGCGCTCAGCGAGTTCTTCTCCGACTTTGCCAAGGTCGAGGAGCTACCGGCGCTCGATGCCAAGAACAACGACCCCGTTTTCAAGGCGTTCGCCGGGGAGCAATTGCCCAGCCCCCAGCTGCGTCAGGCCATGATCGACGACGTGCAGGAGTTGCTCGGCTACTACGCGTGGCAAAAGCCGGCCGGCGTCGCGTCGCTGTTTCAGAGCGAGCTCTCGTTCGCCAAGAGCCCGGAGCTGGCAAAGCTGTACGGCGTGCCGGTTTGGGACGGCAAATCCGAGCCGCCGACACTTCCCGCCGGTCAACGACCGGGGCTGCTCACGCGCGCGCTGTTCCTGTCGACGGGCTCGCCCAACACCCGGCCCATCATGAAGGGCGTGTTCATCCGCAAGAATATCTTGTGCGATGCCATTCCGCCGCCACCGCCGGGGGCCAACGCCAAGCCGCCGGAGTTGCAGCCGGGCATGACCACCCGCGAAACGGTGGAAGAGCTCACGCAAATGCAGGGCACGGTGTGCGCCGGCTGCCACGCGACGGTCATCAACGCCCTCGGCTTTGCGACGGAAAACTTCGACGCGCTCGGGCGTTTTCGCAGCGAGCAGCGCTTCTTCGACGCCGACGGCAAACCGGCCGGCTCGAAGCCGGTGTCGACCAGCGGCGTGCCGCACGTGACCGACGCCGAAACGCCCGTCAGCGGCGCGGGTGAGCTGATGTCGCAGATCGTCGCCAGCGGCAAGGTGGAGGCGTGCTTGTCGCGCAACTTCTTCCGTTACACCTTCGCACGCTGGGAAGACACGGCCGTCGACGGCTGCGCTCTCGAAAGCATGCGCCAGGCGCTGGCGAACGACGGCACGCTGGTCGACCTCGTGATGGCGGCCAGCTTGGACGGCTCTTTCCGCCAGCGAGCGTTCGAATGAAAGGCAGCAACTAGAGATGGCACGCCAAATCATCGACATCACTCGCCGACAGCTGCTGCTGGGCACGGGCGGCGTGGTGCTGGCTCTCCCCGTCTTGCCTTCACTGCTGGAGAAGACGGCGTACGGCCAAGATCCGACGTACACGCGCAAGCCGCGCCTGTATTGGCTGTGCACCGATCACGGCGCTGCCTTCGAGAGCAGCATGTTTCCCGCCGCCTCGCTGGCCAGCAACCGCATGGCGCTGTTTCCCGATCACGAGATCGGCAGCGGAGCTTTGACGAGCACGGTCAGCGATGACAAGCGGGTGCTGTCGCCCATCTTGTCGGGCGCCTCCAGCACGTTCACCGAAGCCTTGCAGGCGAAAATGAACGTGCTCTACGGCCTGGACGTGCCGTTCTACATCGCCCACAACACCGGCCTCCACTTGGGCAACTACGCCAGAAATGACGGCAACGGCGGCGACGGCAGCGCCGTGCAGGCGTTCCCGCGGCCTACCATCGACCAAATCATGGCCTGGTCGTCCAACTTTTACGGCGATCTGGGCAGCGTGCGCGAGCGCAGCATGATCATGAGCTCGCGCCCGGTGTCGTGGAACTATTCGGATCCGGAGAAGCAGGGCGGCACCATCGACAACGTGCGCGGCTATGACAGCTCGAAGGCGCTGTTCGACAAGATCTTCGTCGCCCCCGATACGGGTCCGAAGCCGCGCCCGCCCATCGTCGACCGCGTGCTCGAGAGCTACAAAAATTTGCGAAACGGTAACCGCCGGTTGTCAGCCGGCGACAAGCAGCGCCTGGACGACCACATGGCGCGCATCGCCGAGCTGGAGCGGAAGCTGACGGCCGGCGCTTCGTGCGGCGACGTGATGAAGCCGACCGACGACGCCCAGAACCACTACGGCAACACCGAAAAAGACGCCATTGCCTACGGCAAGCTGTGGAACGAGGTGGTCGCGGCCGCGTTCGTGTGCGGCACCAGCCGCATCGGCGTGCTGGGCTACGGCAGCACCGACAAATTCGTGGCCTACGGCGGCGACTGGCACCAAGAAGTCGCCCACCAGTGGCAGCTCCCCGACAAGCAAGAGCTGATCAAGCAGAGTTACCAGAAGGTTTTCGAGGGCATCTTCCTGGATTTGGCCACCAAGCTCGACGTCGAAGAAGCGCCCGGCATGACCTACCTCGACAACTCGCTCTTGGTTTGGAGCCAAGAGTGCGGCATGTCGACGCACGACTCGGTGACGATTCCGGTCATCACCTTCGGCAGCGCCGCCGGCTTCTTCAAGACGGGGCAGCTGGTGGACTACCGCCGTATCGGCAACGCCAATTCGACCTTCGACCCGATGGCGGGCGGCAAGCAGTACCTAGGCCTGCTGTACAACCAATGGCTCGCCACCGTGCTGCAAGCCATGGGCGTGCCGCCCAGCGACTTCGAACGCTGGGGCCACAAGGGCTACGGCGTCCCCTTCATCTCCAAAGAAAGCTGGACGCCCCCCTACGCCAAACACTACGGCGACACCTCGTCCAAGTACTTCACGATGGCGAGCGACGTCCTACCGTTCCTCAAGGCCTAACGGACCCAGATTTTTTCACAGGAAGGGTAGAAGGACAGAAGGGCGAGCAAAGGCGAGCAGGTGGCGCCAAGCCGTCTACGCGCCCGCGTCGCCACGCTAGATCCGTATCGAGAGAGACCCGACTCAGCAACTTGCGACGCGACGCGAGCGCCTGAACACCTTGGCGCCCCAATTCTCGCCTTCTGTCCTTCTGCCCTTCCTGTGAAAAAATCTGGGTCCAACCAGCGCCGTTACGGCTCCGGGCGGTGACTGGTTAGAGCTTGGCTAGGATGTCGTTCAGGGTTTTGCTGGGGCGGAGGGCGGCGGAGGCTTTGGCGGGGTCGGGTTGGTAGTAGCCGCCGACGTCGACGGGTTTGCCCTGACAGTCGATCAGCTCTTTGACGATGGTAGATTCGTTGGCTTCCAGCGCGGCGGCGATGGGCAAGAACACCTTCTTCAAGTCGGCATCTTTGCTCTGCGCGGCCAGCTCCTGCGCCCAGTAGTAGCAGAGGTAAAAATGGCTGCCGCGGTTGTCGATGCCGCCGACTTTGCGCGACGGTGACTTGTCGTTCTCCAGGAACTTGCCGTTCGCGGCGTCGAGCGCGTCGGCCAGCACTTTGGCTTTGTCGTGCTTGAACACGATACTCAAATGCTCGAGCGAAGCGGCCAGCGCGAAGAACTCACCCAGCGAATCCCAGCGCAGGTAGTTTTCTTGCAGGAACTGCTCGACATGCTTGGGGGCGCTGCCGCCGGCGCCGGTTTCGAACAAGCCGCCGCCCTTCATCAGCGGCACGATCGACAGCATTTTGGCGCTGGTGCCGACCTCGAGGATGGGGAACAAATCCGTCAGGTAGTCGCGCAGCACGTTGCCGGTGACGGAGATGGTGTCTTGCCCGGCGCTCAAGCGCTCGAGCGTGAATTGGGTGGCAGCCGCGGGCGGCAAGATGCGGATGTCGAGCCCGGAGGTGTCGTGCTGGGCCAGGTACGTCTTCACCTTGGCGATGATTTGCGCGTCGTGAGCGCGCTTTTCGTCGAGCCAGAACACGGCCGGGGTGCTGCTCAGGCGCGCGCGATTGACGGCGAGCTTGACCCAGTCTTGCACCGGCGCGTCTTTGGTTTGGCAAGCGCGCCAGATGTCGCCCGCTTCCACCTGATGCTCGAGCAGCACCTTGCCGGTGGCGTCGACGACGCGCACCGTGCCGGCGGCGGGAATTTGGAAGGTTTTGTTGTGCGAGCCGTACTCTTCGGCCGCCTGCGCCATCAGGCCGACGTTGGGCACCGAGCCCATCGTTTTCGGGTCGAACGCGCCGTGCTTCCGGCAATAGTCGAGCGTGGTTTGGTAGACGCCGGCGTAGCTGCTGTCCGGAATGAGCGCGAGCGTGTCGCCCATCTTTCCCTGCGCGTCGTACACCTTGCCGCCCGCGCGGATCAGCGCCGGCATGGAAGCGTCGACGATGACGTCGCTCGGCACGTGCAGGTTGGTGATGCCCTTGTCCGAATTGACGTACGAAAGGCCGGGACCAGCGGCGTAGGCGGCTTGGATGTCGGCCTCGATGGCGGCCTTCTGGTCGGCGGGCAGGCTCTGGATCTTCTCGACCAAGTCTCCGAAGCCGTTGTTCAGGTCGACGCCCAGCTTGCTCAGCGTTTCGCCGTGCTTGGCCAGCAGGTCCTTGAAGAACACGCGCACGGCGTGGCCGAAAATGATCGGGTCGGAGACCTTCATCATCGTGGCCTTCAAATGCAAGCTCAGCAGCAGCCCTTCGCGCTTGGCCCGCGCGATCTGCTCCTCGTAAAAGGCAACCAGGGCACGCTTGCTCAGCACCGTCGCGTCCACGATCTCGCCGGCTTTGAGCGCGAGCTTGGGCAACAGCACCGTGACGCTGCCGTCAGCGGCCACGAGCTCGATCTTCGCGTCGGTTGCGGCGGCGAGCGTGACCGATTTTTCGTTCGAGAAAAAATCGTTCTTGCCCAGCGTGGCCACGGTGGTCTTCGAATCCGGCGCCCATTTGCCCATCGAATGCGGGTGCTTGCGCGCGTACTCTTTGACGGCCTTGGGCGCGCGGCGGTCCGAGTTGCCTTCGCGCAGCACGGGGTTCACGGCCGAGCCCTTGACCTTGTCGTAGCGCGCCTTGGCGTCTTTCTCGGCGTCGTTCTTCGGAACCTCGGGATAGTCTGGCACTGCGTAGCCATGCGCTTGCAGCTCGGCGATCGCTTCTTTGAGCTGCGGCACCGAGGCGCTGATGTTGGGCAGCTTGATGATGTTGGCTTCCGGCTCGAGCGTGAGCGCGCCAAGCTCCGCCAACGAATCGGGCACGCGCTGGGCTTCGGGCAGCAAGCTGGAGAACACGGCCAAGATGCGCCCCGACAGCGAGATGTCGCGCGTCTCCACGTTCACGCCGGCGTGCTTGGTGAAAGCCTGCACGATGGGCAAGAGCGAGTAGGTGGCGAGCGCGGGCGCTTCGTCGGTCTGGGTGTAAATGATGGTGGGCGCTTTGGACATGTGAAAGGGCGGGGATTCTGCCAGGAAGCCGCCCGAGCCGCCAGCTGCTATAGCAAGCCGCCCAACGCATGGACGCCAAGGCCGCACCCGCCCCGCCGGGGGTCGAATTCATCGCGCTCGTGGCGCTGACTACCTCGCTCGTGGCCATGTCGATCGACACGATGTTGCCCGCCCTCGGCGCCATGGCGACCGAGCTGGGCGCGGCGCACGCCAACGATCGTCAGCTGGTGCTAGCCGCCTTCTTTGGCGGCTTATCGGTCGGACAGCTGCTGTACGGGCCGGTATCGGACAGCACTGGCCGAAAACCGGCGCTGTTTTTCGGCATCGGGCTGTTCATCGTCGCCAACCTGCTGTGCGCGCTGACGCACGACTTCAATCTGCTGTTGGTGGGGCGGGCGCTGGCCGGCTTCGGCGCGGCCGGTCCGCGCATCATTTCGATGGCGCTGGTGCGCGACGTGTACGCCGGGCGCGGCATGGCGCGCGTGATGTCGTTTGTTTCGACGGTGTTCATTCTGGTGCCGGTGCTGGCGCCGTCCATCGGCCAAGGCGTGCTGGCGGTGACGAGCTGGCGCGCCATTTTTGCGGGTCTGGCGCTGATCGCGGTCGCCAACTGGGTTTGGTTCGCGCTGCGGCAGCCGGAAACCCTGCCCGCCACGCGCCGGATTGCCTTTTCCTTGCGCACGATCGGGCGCGGCACCGTCGAGGTGTTCCGCACGCCCATCACGCTCGGCTACATGCTGGCCACCGGCATCATCTTCGCGGCGTTCATCAGCTACTTGTCGACGGCTCAGCAAATCTTCCAAGAGCAGTACGGGCTCGGCAAGTTGTTCCCGGTGGTGTTCGGCTTGCTGGCAAGCGCGATCGGCGTCGCGTCCTTCGTCAACGCCAAGCTGGTGATGCGCTTCGGCATGCGGCGCCTGAGCCAGGTCGCGCTGTTGTGCGTGAGCGCGCTCTCCGTCACCGCATTCGTCGGCGCTTGGCTGTGGCACGGCCACCCGCCCCTGACGGCGTTGATGACGTACATGCTGGCCTGCTTTTTCTTCAACGGCATTCTGTTCGGCAACTTCAACGCGCGCGCCATGGAACCCATGGGCCATATCGCCGGCCTCGCCGCCGCCGTGATCGGCTCGGTCAGCGGCGTGGTCGCCCTCGCCATCGGCACGCCCTTCGGCCGCGCCTACGACGGCACCGTGTTGCCGCTGATCGCCGGCTACATGACGTGCGGCCTGCTCGCGCTCGTCGTCACCACCTGGGCCGAGCACCAAACCGATCGCAAAGCCGCTTCCGGCTAGGGCTGCCCAGCCGCGGCCTGCCTGCAGAAGCTCACGTGGCGTCGCGGTGGCCAAACCGTACGGCTCGAGATTTTTTCACAGGGAGGACAGAAGGGCAGAAGGGCAAAAGAGGGGAGAGAGAAGGGCGCATTTTTGTTTTGGGGGGACCAAACCAAAAATATTTCCTCAAGGGCGAGAAGCGAAGCGGACGCTCATCGCCGGGGCCCGCGGGCGGCAGCGCGACAATCAACCCCTTCTGCCCTTCTGCCCTTCTGTCCTTCCTGTGAAACTCTCGCTCGTGAATCGCGCTTAGAACGGGGGCGGGACTTCGGGGAGGGTGCCGGGGGGGGCGTCGGCGATGGGCGGTGGCGCGGGTGCGGGTGGAGGCGTGGCGGTGGCCGTCGCGGTGGCGGCGGCGGCTTCGTCGTCGGGCAGAGCGTCGGCCGTCGTCGTGGGCGCGGCGGGCGCGCTCTGTTCGGTGGGGGCGGTGCCGTCCAAGTACTCTTCGTCGATGCCTTCGCCCATTTCGGGCGTGGCGAGCAGGCCGGTGACGGGGTCGATGCGGACGCTCACGATGCCAGGCGGTCGTGGGAAATCCACGGCGGGGCGCCCCGACTCCGCTGACTTCATGAACGCGATCCAAATCGGCAGCGCCGTGACCGCGCCGGCTTCGCCGTAGCCGAGCGGCATGGCTTCGTCGTAGCCGACCCAAACCCCGGCCACGAAATCCGTGGAGTAGCCCACGAACCAGGTGTCTTTGGCTTGGTTGGTGGTGCCGGTTTTGCCGGCCAGCGGACGCTGCAGCGAGCTTGCGCTCTTGGCGGTGCCGGCTTTGACGACGCTCGTGAGCGCGCTGGTGATGAGATACGCCTCTTCGGCGGGGATGACCTGACGCGCGGGCGGCTGAGGCGGCAAGAGCAGCTCGTGCCCCGACGAGTCGGTGATGCGCTTGACCAGCACCGGCGGCCGGTATTCGCCGGCGGCCGCGAACGTCGCCACCGCCGCCGTCAGCTCGAGCGGCGTCACTTCGTAGGCGCCGAGCGCCAATGAGGGCGTGGGCGCGAGCGGCGACTCGATGCCGAGCGCTTTGGCGAAATCGATGACGTTGGCGGCGCCGACTTCTTCCAGCACTTTTTGTGCGGCAGCGTTGTCGCTGATGGCCAAAGCGTCGCGCAGGCGCAGCTTGTACTCGGTCGCGTCGGGCGCGACTCCGGGCGGCGGCTTGTGCTTCAAGTCTTTGCCGGTGCGGGTCAGGCTGAGCACGCTGCCGAGCGTGAGGCGCCGCGAGTGCAGCGCATAACCGTAGACGATGGTCTTGAAGGCCGAGCCGGGTTGGCGCCGCGCCTGGGTCGAGCGATCCAGCCCGCCCGCCACGCCTTCGTAGCTGCCGATCAGCGCGCGCACCTCGCGCGTGCGCGGCTCGAGGGCCACGAAGGCCGCTTCGGGGCCGAGCTCCAGCTTCAGCTCGGCGCGACCCGAGTCATTCTCGGGCAGTGACAGCACGCGCACGCGCAATACGGCGCCTTCGCGGGTGAACTCGCTGGGCGCGAGCCGCTTCGGGTTGAAGCGCTCTTCGTGCCGTAAATCGAGCCGACCCAGCGCGGTTCCGACCTTGACGTCGATGCTACCGGCGCGGTCGTCGACCGCCGTCACCTTGCCGACGTAGACCTTGTTCACCTTGGGTGCGCCGCGCTCGAGCGGGCCCCACAGCTTGCGATCTTCTTGCGTGTAGGGTGGCGCCAGCTTTTGCCGCACCATGTACTGATCGAGCGCGTCGCGCGTGGCCTTGCGGGCGGCGGCTTGCAAAGCAGGGTCGATGCTGGTTTCGACGACGAAGCCACCGCGCGCCGCAGCTTCGCCTGCCACTTTGACCAGCATGCGCTTCACGTGCTCCACCACCTCCGGCGCCAGCTCGGACTCACCGTCGCTCACCGGCGCCAGGCGCAGCGGCCGCTGCTCGGCGTCGGCGAACACGTCCTGGGTGATGAAGCCTTTCTCCAGCATCTGGGACAGCACGTAGTGCCGCCGCTGCATCGACAGCGCCGCGTCACGGCGCGGCGAGTAGCGCTCGGGTGACGCAACCAGCCCCGACAAGGTGGCGGCTTCGGCCACGTCCAGCTCACGCACCCGCTTGCCGAAATAGTAGCGCGACGCTTCCTCGACCCCGTAGCGACCGTGCCCCAAATAGATTTGATTGAGATACAGCGAAAGGATTTCGTCTTTGGACAGCTCGTGCTCCAGCCGCCGCGCCAAAATCGTTTCTTTGATTTTGCGCTCGTAGCTGCGCTCCGGCACCAACAGCACGTTCTTGACCACCTGCTGGGTGATGGTGCTGGCGCCCTGGCGCGAGCGCCCCGAGCGCAAATTGACCGAGAGCGCGCGCAGCATGCCGAGGTAATTCAGGCCCTCGTGCTGGTAGAAAGAGGCGTCTTCCGCCGCCAAAAACGCCAATTTGACGTGATTGGGAATGTCCGCGAATTTGACGACGGTGCGCCGCTCGGTGAACAAGCTGGCCAGCACCGTGCCGTCGCGTGACAACACGCGCGTCACTTGGGGCGGCTCGTAGCCTTTGCGCACCTTGTCCAGCGTGGGCAGCTTGGCCTCGTAGTGCCGCACCACCAACACCACCGTCACTGCGCCCGCGATGCACGAAAGCAGCAGCGCGATGCCGACGAGCTTCAAGATTTTCACGAGCCGCGCGCGGTTCAAGGGTCGCTCCGCGTCAGTGGGCCAGAACCTTCATCACCAGCACGGCGATCAATACGCCCGCGAACAAACACGCGGCGGCCACCAACACCAGCAGCTTGGCGCTCGGACCGGCGCCGCGCGTGGCCGGCGTGCGCTCCGACAGCGCTTTCAGCTCGCCGCTGAGACTCGGCTCTTTCGGGCCCACCGGCGGCAGCGCTTTGGCGGCCGCGCCGCCGAACCGTCGCAGCGCCTCGCCGAACTCTCCCGCCGTCTGAAAGCGGTTGTCGGGCTGCTTCTGCAGGGCCTTGGCCAGCACCTCGTCCAAACCGGGATCGAATTTTCTCTCCGGTACCCGCTCACTCAACGGAATGATCGGATCGGTCACGTGCTTCTGGATGTATTCCATGGGGGTTCGCGCCGAGAAAGGCAGCTTGCCCGTGAGCACCTCGTACAAAATCACCGCGAGTGAATAGATGTCGCTGCGCGCGTCGAGCGTCTTGCCCTGCGCTTGCTCGGGAGACATGAACTCCGGAGTGCCGAACACCATTCCCTCCTGCGTCAGAATCACGGAGCCCGGCTGCATCTGCCGCTCGGTGACCTTCGCCAAGCCGAAGTCGAGCACTTTCGGGTAGTCGGCCATGCCGCCCTGCTTGGACAAGAAGATGTTCTCGGGCTTGAGATCGCGGTGCACGATGCCAAGATCGTGGGCTTCCTGCAGCGCCCCGCACACCTGAATCAAGATCGGGATAGCGCGCTCGACCGGTAGCGGGCCTTCCTTCCTGACGGTTTGGTTCAGATTCCGCCCTTCGAGCATTTCCATGACGATGTAGAGCGAGCCGTCGTCCTCCAGCTCGCCGTACATGAACACCTTCACCGTGTTCGGATGGGTCAGCTGGCTCATGGCGCGCGCCTCGCGCCGGAAGCGCGCCGTCAGGTCCTTGCGCCCGGCCAGCTTCGGATGGAGGATCTTGATCGCCACCATCCGGTTCATCGCCGGCTGCTCCGCCTTGTAAACGGACCCCATGCCCCCCGTGCCTATCTTCTCCAAGACCCGGAATTGGCCACCGAGCAGGTCGCGGCCGATGAAGGGGTCTTTGGGGCGCATGGAGTCACAGCCATACCAAAACTCCTGCCGGGAAGCGATTTGAACGACAGAGCCCGAGATCAGGCCGCACAAGCTAGTCACTTGCCCCATTTGGCTAGCTCTCCCGGCCATCACCTCAGCCCTCTGCTCGCGCGGGGCGGCTTTCGGCATGCTTTCTTCACGCGTGCCGGGGGAGCGTCCGAAGGGCCGTTCGCGAGCCTGAGCTTTTCGACCGCGGTCGGCGACGAGCCAGGGCACGTGGATGAAAATCTACGCCGAGCGGCCTCGCTGTTGGGGGTGGAGCCTTCGCGAGTGCTCTACCTGTCGCAAGTACACGGGCGTGAGGCGCGCTTCTATCGGAGCGAGGACGAGCGCTCACATTTGATAACCCTCGAGGGTGATGCAATTGGCGGCAGCGAGCCGGGCAACGCCTACGGGGTGCGGTCGGCCGACTGCGTGCCCATCTTGCTGGCGGACGCGGAGAGCGGGGCGGTGATGGCGATTCATGCCGGCTGGCGCGGCGTGGTGGCGGGCGTGGTCGAAGCGGGCGTCGCCTGCCTGAGGCAAAATATCGCCGGCGAAGGCCGACTGCTGGCCGCCATTGGCCCGCACATCTCGACCCCCGCCTTCGAAGTTTCCGCTGACGTGGCGGCGGAGCTTGCCGCCGTTTGCCCGGCGCCGGGCGCGGTAGAACAGGCGCACGGCGCCAAACCGCACGTCAATCTGCGCTTCATCGTGACGCAAAAGCTGCTGAAGCTCGGTCTTACTGAAGCGAGCGTCGACCAAGTCGGCGGCTGCACCTTCCTCGACGCCGAACAGTATTTTTCATTCCGGCGTGACGGTAAACGGAGCGGCCGGCACCTGTCGGCGATCGTCCCGCGAAGCTGACGGAAGCGCAGGCCCAGGCTCACGTAGACACTGGCGGCATTTCGATCGATGCTGAAGCTGTTTTTCCGACATGGCCTTCGCAGTCGTCTGCAAGAGCTGCCAAGCTCGCTTCCTTCTCAACGATGATCTGTTGCGGCGCAAGGTAGCCGGGCGCGTCGTCACGGTTCGCTGTCGGCAGTGCCACGCCACCATCGAGGTGGACGCCTCGGACCTCGATCCCAAGGCGGTGCCGGATGCCAAGGCGGTACCGGAAGCGGAAAAACCCGCGGCACCGAAGCCGGCGCCCAAAGCCCTGAAACCCACGCCCTCCCCGCCTCGGCCCGCCGCCAAATCGACGCTGATGGGCATCGGCAGCCCCGCGCGTCCGGCCGCAGCCACCGAGCTTACCGCGCTCTCGCCGGGCTTTTTGAACATGGACGCGCCGTCGCCGGCGAACGTGGGGCAACGCGGCTTTCCGGAGCCGCCGCCACCTCCGGCGGCCGTCGAAGAGCTCTCGTCCGGCGATTGGGAAATCACCGAGACGCCGCCGCTGGTCAAGACCGATAGCGCGCCGGAGAGCCTCGACGATTTCGTGGAGGAGCTACCACCCAGCTTGCCCCCGCCCCCGGAAGAAGAGCTGCCGAGCTCTACCGGCACGCCGAGCCTGCAGTCGCTAGCGCACCGCGACGAGCATCTGCCGGCCAAGCCGCGCAGCGACGATTTTCTAGCCAACATGAGCGCGGCCATGAACGGCGGCATCATGGCCGGCGACGCGGGTGGCGCGCCGACCATCGACGTGTCTGCGCTCGGTGCGGCTCCGAGCGAGAACGCGAACGCGAACGCGCCTGATATCGATCTGTCACAGCTCGACGTGCCCCTGGCTGGCAAGCAAACCTTGCCGCTGTTCGCGCTCGGCAACGACGAGCCAGCCAAACCCGCCCCATTGCGCCCGGCGCCGGCGTCGCCGCGACCCCGGCCCGGTCTCGGCGACGGCTCGCTCAGCCCCGCCGCGGTGGATCGCCCGGCGCGCGAAGCCGCCACCGACAGCGTGCGCGAGCGGAAAAACGTGGTCGCGCCCGCGACCAAGAGCGTGCCGCCGGCAGCCCCCGCCCAGCGCCGCAGCGGCTTGGCCGCCCCGGTGCTGCTGGCGCTTGCGGTGGCGGCAGGCTTTCTGATTTGGAAGCGCAACCAGACGCACCCGGCCGTGCTCGCGCAAGCCGAGCAACCGGCGCCGGCCGCGCCCGCCGCCGAAGCGCCGCGCACTCCCACGCTTGCCGCCGAGCCAGCCGCGCCCGCGCCCGCGACGTCGGCCAGCGCCGAAGCACCGAGCTCGGCCGACGACGTCACCTTCGAGACGACACCGACGGCGCCAACGAAGCCGGCACCAGCCTCCGCCGCGGCTCACGACAAGCCGTCGTCCGAAGCTGCGCCCGCAAGCGCTGACAAACCGGTCGCCGAAAAGCCGGCCGTCGAAAAGCCCGCGAGCGCGCCCAGCGAAGGCAAGCCAGAACCCGAGAAGCCCGCCGCCAAAGAACCGGCGCCAGCTCCGACGACGCCAGGCGAGCCGGCTGGACCCTTCGATCGCGCGGCGGCGGCGGCGGCCCTCAACAGCAGCGCCGCGCAAGCTTCGGCCTGCCGCAAAGAGGGCGATCCCTCGGGCGTCGCCAGCGTCGTCATCACCTTCGCGCCTTCGGGTCGCGTGACGAGCGCCAACATCTCCGGCCCCCCCTTCGCCGGCACCCCGACCGGCGGCTGCATCGCCGCCGCCCTGCGCAAAGCGCGCGTCCCCGCCTTCGAAGGCGACCGCGTCACCGTCTCGAAGACCATCGTCATTCAGTAACTCGCCCGCGCCCGCGAGATGCCGCGTCGGGTCTTCGCCAGCTTTCGTGCCACGCGGCCACGGATTCATCCCATCCCAATGGGGCTGCCAACCCGCAGCCCGACTCGCAGAAGCTCCTGTAGCGGCGCGAGGCCACCTCGAGCGATCGAGATTTTACAGGAAGGTCAGAAGGTCAGAAGGTTAGAAGTAGAGAGGGATGGGAATCGCGCTGCCACCAGGCGGGCCCTGGCGACGTAGCAGCGCTTCAGCTTCTAACCTTCGGAGGAAATATTTTTGGTTTTGGTCCTCCAAAAACAAAAATGCGCTCTTCTCTCTCGCCTTCTGTCCTTCTGTCCTTTTGCCCTTCCTGTGAATCCCGAGGGCTCTCGAAACGAGGCGTCACCACGGTGGCAGCCCGAAGCGCTCGCGCTGGGTGGCCCGGCAACGCCACGGGAGTTTCTGCAAGGGATCTGCGGCGCGGCAGCCCAAGCTGTGATGACTCGTTGGTGGGCTGCGGGTTGGCAGCCCTTGCCTTACGGACCTTGGTCGTCGTTGACGACGCTGGTCAAATCGTTGAGGGGCTTGTCGCGGGCGATGACGGCGGAGGCTTGGGTCAAGATGTCCGGGTTGACGGCAATTTCGTTCTCTTGGCCGCTGACCGAGCCGTGGCAGCCGCCGCACATGCCGTTGAAGAGGTCGCGCCGGAAGCCTTGGCGCACGACTTCTCCGGGATAAAACTGCATTTCCTCGCGCTGCATGTGCGGGGTGGGCTCGCCTTCGCCGGCCAGCTCGGTAAACACTTCGAACTGGACGGGCGCGCCGCCGCGGATGCGCACACCGACCGAGCCGTCGGAGTTCAGGTTCGGAATGCCGAGCAACCGCCGACGCACGTAGACCGGGCCGAACTCGTCGTTGGTGACGAACTTGGGGTCCGCGTCGGCGAAGCTGCTCGCGCCCGTGGGCGGTAGGCTCTCCCAGATGCCGCGCAAGACCTGAGTTGGCTCGGGCAGGTAACGGCCGGTGCGCGTGTTCTGGAAGAACAAGCTGCTGACTAGCTTGAAGTCCAAGAAGGTGACTTCGGACGCGGTGGCGTGGTCGGCGTCGTTCAAGATTTGAGTGGCGCCGTTGGCTTCGTCCAACCGGGACCGGAAGATGCCGATGGAAGCGCGCGGGTAGATGGCGGCCGGCCAGATTTCGTCCTGGGTGCTGCTGACGAGCGGAGTGCGCGCGCCGGTGCTGGCGTTGACGGCCACGATGTCGAAGTTGCCGCTGAAGTTGTCGAGCGCGACCACGTTGGCCGCGTAGCTGACCAAGATGTCACCGTTCGGCAGCGGCGCCGGGCTGCGGTACGCGCCTTCGGTGGCGGCGACGCGACCGGTGGCGTTGACATCCATGATGCGTATGGAGTGCTGGTAAAACTTGGGGTTCGGGAAATCGATGGCCGCCGGATTTTGCAGGTAATCGGCTTCGTTCGTGCTGCGTTGGTCGATGCCGATGCTGCGGTTGATCAGCGCCAGCGTACCGGCGCCGTGCGCAGCACCGCGTTCGCTCATGATCGCGGCCAGGTTCTTGTCGGACAGCTCGACCACGTCGGTGAACTGATTGAAGCCGATGGTGCTGCGCTGCCCGAACAACGGATGGTAGTCGCCGCCGTCCAAGTTCATCCGCCGCCCCGCCAGCTGGTAGAAGCCGGGTTGACGCTTTTCGGCGGTCATGATCAGGCGGCCGTCACGCATGAAGCTGGGCAGCAGCTCTTGGTTCAACAAGAACGTGAGCTGACGGATCTTGCCGTCTTCGAGCACGTAGAGGTTGGAATTGAGCTTCGAAGGATCGGCCGGAGTGCGCTGCGGGCCTTGGTAGCCGATGAAGCCGGCCGGGTTGGTGACGTTGCCGCGCGTGGACGCGAACACCACGCGGCCGTCGGCCGCGAAGGCGGGATCGAAGTTGTGGATGATTTCGCCGTTGCTGGGCACGCTGTCGCCGTTGTCGTCCACCGCCGGCGCGGCGATGGTGGGCTCGAGCACGCAGGTGTTGCCGACGACCAAATAGACCCCGAAGCCTTCGCTGGCCGATTTCCGCGCAGAAAACGCGATCTGCTTGCCGTCCCACGACACCATGGGGCGGCGCACGTCGGTGGTGGCCGTCGGCAAGCCGCACAGGCTGGACAGGCTGTCCTCGGCGCCGACGCTGACGGCGCCGGTCATCGGGTCTTGGGTGGCCGCCACGCGCACCAGCTCGGACCCGGGCGCAAAGCTGCCGAAGTCTTGAGGCGTGTCGGGCAGCGGCGCGGGTGTGCGGCGCACGAACACGATGCCGCTGAGCCCGGTGCTGGGCATGCGCGCTTGGCGCTCCATCTCGATCCAGGCCGTGATGACGCAATATTCGCTCTGGTCGTCGAGCGGACCGGTGGCGGACGCTACCGGATCACAAACGTCCGGGTGCTGCGCGAGCAGCGAGCCGCCGCGGTGCAAGATGCCGGGGCCCGCCGGCGCCGGGATCAGGTTCTTGCGCACGAGCCGGCTGGCTTCGGGGTTGGGCGCGTCGAGCGCCAGCTGCTCCAGCGTCAACTCGTAGTTTTTGCGCGTGGCGGGCAAGCCGAAGTGTCCGCCGCTGCCGCCGCGCAGGCGGTAGTCATGGAACATGGACGACGAATGGCAACCGAGCATCATGCAGCCGCGACGCACCAGCATGGGCTGCACGCGGTCGGTGAAGAACTCGAAGCCGGGGCTGGTGTCGAGGTTGGTCGGGCCGCCTTTTTCGGTCGCCCAGTCGAGCAAAGCTTCGTAGCTGGGGTCGGAGGTGGTCGTAAATACCGTGCCGCCCTCGTGATAAGTGCCGCCCACCGCCGCCGACAGCGGACGCCGGACAATCTCGCTCAGCGGCGGATCGGTGGAGACGTAGTCTTGGGCGGCAAAGTAGTTCCAGCGCACTTCTTGCGGCGTCGTGCCGCACGTCAGGTGCAAGGAATTGGGCGCCGCGCCGTGGCAGTTGGACGCCGCGCAGTTCTGACCCAACACCGGGTTGACCCGATCTTTGAAGGTCGCGAAATCGGCCGCGGTCGGATCGCTGTTGGGGTCGAACGCCGGATCGACTCCGAGCGTATCGGAGCAGGCGCCCTTGTCGTAGTGCTTCTCGATCTGGCGCGCGTTGTTTTCGGCCGCGCCGTTCTCCATCCAAGTCGAGAGCTGCGTGAACGAGGTGGACGTGATGTCGATCAGCGAGCCGCCGACGTGCGCGATGTTGGAGTTGATGATGCTGGGCTCGCTGCTCTTCCAGTTGGTGAGCGCGAGCTTGAACGTGGGCGCGACTTTCACCAACAAGCCGGGCATGCCGTACGGCCCGTAGTTGACCAACAGGTCCTTGCGGTGCTCGATGTCGTCGTACGACTCCAAGCTCAGGTTGCCGAGCGCGTTGCCTTTGTCGTCGGCGCGCACGTGGCAGCCGGCCTTGGCCGGACCCTCCGCGCACGATTGCTCGAGGATGGGACCGATGCGGCGCTGATAAAAGTTGGTCTGCTCGGTCTGCTCTTTGCGCTCACAGCCCGTGAGCCCCAAGAGGGCGGGCACGCACAACCAGACCGACAAACGCCAGGAGAGCGGGGGCATGTCCTGAAGTCATCCTACTACCAGGCTCGCTGCCATGGCGAGCCGCGGTTGGAGCCGTAGTTCAGAGGCGTAGCAGGCGGGCCGAGACGTTGGCCGCGCTGCGAACCGAAGGATCCGCGTCTTGTTGACCCGCGACAATTGCGTCGCGCGCCTCGGGATCGCCAATCTGGCCCAAGGCCCAAATGGCGGCGGCCCGTACGGCCGCGTCCGACTCTTGGTCCCGATCCGCCAGCGCGATCAAGCCCGCCACCGCGTCGGCCGCCTTCATCACGCCCAGCGTCTCGGCCGCGCGCCGCCGCACCAGGCTGGAGGAGTCGCTGATCAGCCCGACCACGGAGGCGACGTCGGTGAAGGAGTTGATGCGCGTTGCCGCGTGCAGCGCCGCCAGCCGCACGTCGGCGTCGGCGTCGCTCAGCGCGACCGCCAGCTCGCCGTCGGCGCCGGACGAGTTGAGGCGCTCGAGGCCGGCGACGGCCGCTTTGCGCACGAGCGCCGAGGTGTCGCTCACCGCGGCCTTGGACAGCGCCGGTACCCCGCCGCCGGAGAGGAATTCGCCCAGAGCGTTGGCCGCGTAAACCCGGTGCGACTCGGTTTCGTTCGCGTTGGCCAGGGTGTTGAGCGTTTGCTCGTAGACCTGACCAGGGCCGAACACGCCGAAGATGCGCCGGCGCAGCCACCACGCGCTGATTTCGCGCGTCTTCGGGTTGCTGTTGTACAGCAGCTTGGAGACTACCGGCACGCACCCCAGGCATTCGAGCTTTTCGCCGTGCTCGAGCACCTTCCAGATTTGCGTGGGCGCGACCGTGCTGGGCGCCTTGAACTTCATGATCTGTTCGGGCGTGCTGAGGGCTTCCAGCGAATCGGTCTCGAGTTGCTTGTAGACCTCGGCGCGACCGCTGTGCACGTTGGGCTCGGCGGCGCCGGCGCCCGCGGCCAACAGCAACGTGCCCAGAACCACCGAGGACTTGACGAGGCTAGAAATCTTGAAGGTCATGGTTGTCTCCTCCGCTCCTCAGTATTTCGTCCCGGCGACAGGATCGTTGGTGAAGGGCTTGAAGCCGGTGTTCTGCCGCGCAAAGTACTGGCCGCCCATGTCGAAGGCCCGGATCAGCATCTGCGTCTCTTCCCGGGTCAGCCCAGCCAAGGCCGCGTGATCGGTGCGGGTTCCGCCGGCGATGTCGCCGTTGGCGAAGGCCTCGCCCAGCGGCCAGGCGTAGGTCTTGCCGTCGAGCGACGACGTGATGTTCAGCTTTTCGATCAGCGCGCTGTGACGCGCGTCGCTGGGCACGCCCCACTTCGGCGGAACGGTGCCGGTGACTTCGGCGCCCATGCCCATCTCCATCTCCAGCGCGGCCGGGTAGAAGATCGACACGTAAGAAGCCGGCCAAGCGCGCGTCTGGCGATCGTAGGTCACGGTGATCTCGCGATCCGACAAATCGAGGCGCGGGATCATGTAGCTGTAGGAAGAGCCGGTCGCCTGATTCATGGCCGCCACCGTGTAGAACTCCTGCGGGCCGTTGCCGTTCTTGGTCTCGTTGTGGCAGGAGACGCACTTGGCGTTGAGCAACGTCTGAATCTGATTCGGATTGGCCGGGTCGTTGGCGGCCGCCCACGGGTATTCGGTGCGATTGAGCACGGGCACCATGAAATCCTCGGGGCCGCGACCGCGAGCGTTGGTGATGCTCTGCCCGCCCGGCAAGCTGGGTTGGGTGCGATCTTCGTGGCAGCCACCGCACACCCGGTCTTCACCGGGCATACCTTGAATCCAGGTGGTCTCGTTGCGGATGGCCAGCTCGAACTCGTCGACCGCCTGCAAATGCATGGGGATGTAAGGCGGCACGCTGGCCAGCCACGAGCCGTCGGCCTCCACCTTGGCTTCGCCGATCAGCGCCGCACCTTCGGCCATGGTCAGGCCGAACATGGTGGCGCCGGTGGCCGCTTCGCTGGAGAAGCCTTCGATGATGCGCACCTTGACCGCGCCTTTCAGCGCTTCGTCCAACGTGGTGCCATCGGCGAACTGGGCGCCGCCCACGGTGTTGCCGTGACGCTTGTACAGCGACGACTCCTTCACGTCGATCGAGCCGAACAGCGCCGGAACGCTGGCGTCGGTCACGTCTTGGCGTGAGGTGATGATGCGCGGCGTGGTGCGCGGCACGACCGGCTTGGCGTACAGCTCCCACGAGTGCTCGTAGTTGACGACGAGCTCGTTCGCGCGCGTTTCGGGATTGTAGATGTAGATGCCGTAGTCGGGCGGGGTCAGCGAGAGCTCGTTCAGCTCGTTGACGGTGCCGTTGGCCCAGGTGACGAGCAGGCGTCCGTCCGGCAAAACGGCGGGCGAACGGTAGCGGCCGACGGCCGACGCGTCGTCGCCGGTCGGCACGTTGGGCGTGAGCATGGTGTAGGCCTCGTCCGAGGTCTTTTCCATGTCCAGCTTGTCGGGGTCGCCCGACCAGCGAGCGTCCAACTTCACGAGCGAGCCGGCCTGGATGGTGTTTTCGCGGTTGGTGACGATGCCGTAAAACACGTACGGAGTTTGGCTCTCGGTGAACTGCACCAGCGAGTTGCCGGGCTTGCCGAACTGACCGTTGAGCCCGATCATCTGCGTGCAGTCGGGGTTCATGGCCATCAACTTGACGTCGTTGACGTTCTCTAGATGCTCCCAGCGCGAGAAGCCGACGCGACCGTCGTTCATCGAAAACAGCGTCACGATGTGCGACAAGTTCTGCGAGCACAGCTTGCGATCCGCGTCGCCGCCGCTGAGCGTCACGCTCGCCAGCTGCGTCACCACGCGGCCGTGGTTGTACTCGTCGGCGCGCGTGCCCATGTCGGTGTACGCCTGGTTGGTGGTGAACACGACGCGATCACCCGCAGCCCAGATGGCCTGCTGATCGTCGAAGGGTTGGAACGTGAGCTGCGTGATCGGGAACTTGCCGTCGTCGCCGCGCGTCAGGCCCGCCCAGTACACATGGTAGTAGTCGGAGCCGTCCTTCTTCATCGTGAACAGGACCTTGGTCGCGTCGAACGACAGGTCCACGCTCGAGACGTCAGCCGTCGGGTAGTCTTCCAAGATGTTCTCGGCCTTGCCCGAACGCAGATCCATCATCTCCAGGCGCCCACCTGGAACGAACCGGCCGTAGTCCATGACCTGACCCATGCCGCCCGCGACGTCGATCGACTCGACCTTGCCACCCTCGACCACCGTGTGTTGGCGCACGGCGTAGACGATCTTACCGACTCCGCCTGGCCCCGGCTGCTCCTTGCCTTGCTCCGAGCCTGGCGTTCCGGAGCAACCGGAGAGGACCGCGAGCGCGCCGATGAGGGCGCTGGTTCCGAGCGAAAGGCGGGGGGTAAAACGGGCCATGGGTTTCTCCTGGAGAATCGGCAGCGGGCTGACTGCTGTGAAATAGGAGAGCACGATCCGCGCCAACAAATAAACCTAATGATTTCAGTGCATTGTGAGCCCAGTTTCGAGGTTTAGGGCCCCCAAGCCGGGGAGTGATCGGGTCCGGCCCCCCCAAACCGGGCTCACGGTAAACGCGCGGGCCCCGAGCGATTCGGCATCGCCAACTTGCGCATTGTGAGGCAAACCGGGGCGGCATGCTCAAGTTCGATGAGCGCGGGCTGATTCCCGCGATTGCCCAAGACCACCTCACCGGACAGGTGCGGATGCTGGCCTACATGAATCAGGCCGCGCTCGAGCAGACGCTCTCCAGCGGAAAGGCCACGTTTTTCAGCCGTTCGCGCGGCGCGCTGTGGACCAAGGGCGAGACCTCGGGCCACGTGCTGTCGGTGGTGTCGGTGGTCGCCGACTGCGACGCCGACACGCTGTTGCTGTCGGTGCTGCCGGTCGGTCCGTCATGCCACACGGGGCGCCCGGCCTGCTTTTTTCGGCGCGTCGGCGCCGGCGGAGAGCTCACCGATCAGGCCAGCGAAGCCGCGCCGTTCTTGATGGAGCTGGGTGAGGTGCTCGAGTCACGCAAGGCTTCCAGCGCCGAGAAGAGCTACACGAAGTCGCTGCTGATGGGCGGCCCCGACAAGATTGGCGCGAAGCTGCGCGAAGAAGCGGGGGAGCTTGCCGACGCCATCAAAAACGAGAGCGATGAGCGCGTCCTCGCCGAGGCTTCCGACCTTTTGTACCACGCGCTGGTCGGGCTCACGCAGCGAGGGCTGACCCTGCGGCAGGTTATCGAAGTGCTCGCCAAGCGCACTCACCAGAGTGGTCACGCCGAGAAGGCGAGCCGCTGACCTGCCGGGGGACACGCGCCGCCCCTCAACCGCGCGGAGCGGCGCTGGCGACAGGCCCGTGGGCTCGCAAAACCCAGGTTTGACCCTCGCGTAAGCGCCCGATATCGTGGCGACTCTCGCCGTAATTTCAAGGACCTGGATGGCCATCAAGGTACTCGTTTTCGAGAGTGATCCCTCGTTCGCAGAAACGCTCCGCACGGGGCTGCTCAAGTACGGCTGCGAGGTGTCGGTCGTCGACGACGCGAACAACGGCCTTGCCGCCGCCAGCCGCGAAAAGCCCGACTTGATCTTGCTGGCGATCGAGCTGCCGCGCATGAACGGTTTCTCGGTCTGCAACAAGCTGAAGCGCGACCCCGCGCTCAAGGACGTACCGCTCATCATCATGAGCTCGGAGTCGACCGAAGAGACGTTCGAGCAGCACCGGCGGCTGCGCACGCGCGCCGAGGACTACGTCCACAAGCCCATCTCTTTCGAGGACTTGGTCGGGCGGGCCCAGGCTTACGTGTCGCTGGTGCCCAAGGTGGAGACCGCCGACGAGGCGCCCCCGGTCAGCGATGACGCCATCGTGCTGGAAGACGACATCGAGATCGAAGACGCCGAGGTCGTGGAGACGAGCGAGCCCGAGGTCACGGACGACGGCGAGGTCAGCACCTCGACCCGGGAGAGCATGGTCGACGCCGACGTCGAGGACTTCGCCGAGCAGGCGTTCGGCGCCCTGATCGACGAGCCCGAAATCGCGGCACCCTCCATTCGACCGCCGGAAGAGGCGGCCCCCGACGAAAGCGGCGCGCCGAGCGCACCGCCCGTGTCCGACGCCGCACCGGCGGCGGCGCCGGCCTCCGAGGCGCCCGCCATCGAGAGCGCCGAGGTCGCCATGGAAGACGCCGAGGTCGCCATGGAAGACGCCGAAGTCGCCATGACCGACGCCGAAATCGCGGTCTCCGAGCCGCCGGCAGCGCCGCCCGTGTCGGAGGCGCCGGCGCCGGCCTCGGTGGCGGCCGAAGTGGTCGAGGTCGAGGAGGCCGACGAGGTCGAGCTCGACGACATCGAGATGGACGAGCCGAGCGTGCAGCCCGAGGCGGCCGCCCTGCCGTTGCCTCCCGTGGTCACGCCGCCTTCGGCCCCGCCCGCCACCCCGCCGGCACGCGTTCCTTCGATGCGCCCGTCGTCGCTGCCGCCGCGCGCAGCCGAGCTGGGCGACGTGGTCAAATACCGCGAAGAGCTGGAGAAATCGCGCGCGCGCGTCAAAGAGCTGGAAGACGAGGTCCGACGCGCCAGAGAGAAAGTCGGCGAGCTGGAAGAAGTGTCCAAGCGCGGCGCGGGCAAAGACGTGGAGGTGCAGCGCCTGCAGCGTGAGCTGACCGAGGTGCAAGCCAAGCTGGCATCCAGCGGCAAGAGCGCCGGCTCCGCGCGCGAGTTCTTGGATCTGCGCGAGCAGCTGAACAAGAAAGACAAAGAGATCCTCGACTTCAAGGATCAGCTTTCGCACAAAGAAAAAGAGCTGCTCGGCCTGCGCGACAGCGGCATTGCCCTGGAGCGCGAGAAGGCCGATCTCTCCGACCGCATCGGCGAGCTGGAGAAGCAGGTCAGCGAGCAGGCCAAGAGCACGGAGGCGGCCAAGAGCGACAAAGAGCAGGCCGTCAAACGCGCCGACGACTTCAAACGCAAAGCCGAGAAGACCAAGGTCGACCTCGACGCACGCGTGGCCGAGCTGGCCGAGCTGGGCGCGGCCCACCAAGCGGCTTTGGCGGAAAAGGACGAGCAATACGCCACCTTGATCGCCGACCACCAGCAGACGTTGCAGGAGGCGGAGCGCAGCAAGTCGCAAGCGCTGGCCGCCGCCGCCGTGGCCGCCGAAGCCGCCGCCGAGCAGGCCCGCCAAGACGGCCGCGCCGCGGCAGAGTCGGAGCACGCCCAGGCCTTGAGCTTGCTCGCGTCGCAGCACGACGCGGCCAAAGCCGAAGCCGTGAGCGCGCGCGAAGCCGAGCTGAAGAAGGAGCACGACGCCCGGCTGGCTTCACTGCACCGCGCGAACGAAGACGCCCTGGGCAAGCTGCGCGCCGAGCACACGCAAGCGTTGGCCGAGCAAGCGCAAGCCCACGAGCAAGCGCTGGCCGAGCGCGAAGCCGAGCTCATCACCGAGCACGAGCAGGCGCAGGCCAAGGAAGCGGCGGATCATTCGGCGGCGTTGCTGGCGCTGGTCGACCAGAAGCAAGCCTCGGAAGCGGCGCGCGACGCGCGCATCGCCGCCATCGAGGCCGACCTTTTGACTCGCACCGCCGAGCGCGACGACGCGCAGCGCACCCTGTCGCAATTGAACGAGCGCAATGCCTTCCTCTCCAGCGAGCTGCAAGAGCGCACCAACGAACGTGACTCCAAGGCTCTCACGCTGGAAGAGCGTGACGCACGTATCGCGCAGTTGGAGGCGGACCTGGCCGAGCGCACCGCGCAGCGCGACCAAGAGAAGAGCACCGTGGAGGCGCGGGAGACCAAGATCGTGCAACTGGAAGCGGCTTTGGCCGCGGCCAGCGCGGACTTGGCTGCGGCGCGAGCGGAGCTGCAAGCCAGCGCCTCCAAGCTGTCGCGCGCCGGCGATAAATTCCGGGACGATCGCGCGTCGCTCGAGCGTGCCAAAGACGCGCTCGCGGCCGCCCTGGCTCAAATCGAAGAAGCCGAAGGCCGCCCCTTCGAGTGATCTCGGGCTGAAATCAGCTCGATGTGTGGCGGGCGCGTGACGACGTCCGCCTCGGCTCTCTGTTAGTACGGAAGGCGTGACGCCCGAGAGCGAAACCCGCCGCCGCAACCTGGTTTGGGGCGTGACCTGGCTGGCGTACGCCAGCTACTACCTGGGCCGGAAGAGCTTCAGCGTCGCCAAGCATGCGCTCGAAAGCGCCAAAGTGCTCGATTTGCAAGCGCTCGGCTTCATCGATTCCGGCTACTTGGCGGCGTACGCGCTGGGGCAATTCTCGAGCGGTGCGCTGGGCGACCACGTCGGCGCGCGGCGCTTGGTGGGCTACGGCTTGCTGGCGTCGGCGGCGTTGTGCCTGGCCTTCGGCTCGGTGAGCTCGGCGGCCCTGTTGATGACGCTGTTCACGCTCAACGGCGTCGCCCAGGCCAGCGGCTGGCCCGGCGTGACGCGCGCGATGACCGAATGGACCACGCCGGGCAACCGCGGGACGGTGATGGGACTGTGGTCGACTTGCTACCAAGTCGGACCGCTGTTGGCGGGTCCGTTGGCGGGTATGCTGATTGGGCAATACGGCTGGCGCAGCGCGTTCCGAGTGCCGGCGCTGCTGATGATGCTGGTGGCGGCGCTGGTGTTTTGGCTGGTCAAGCCAGGGCCGACCAACCCGTCGGCGCCGGCCCTCACGAGCGAAGAAAGCGCCGACGAGCGACGCGCCGCCCAGCGCACGGTGCTGAGGAGCCGTGTGTTGTGGAGCTACGGCGCAAGCTACTTCTTCATCAAGTTCATGCGCTACGCGCTGCAGCTGTGGCTGCCCTACTACTTGCACCAGCAGCTCGGCTACGCGGACGCCAAGTCGAGCTACGTGGCCGCGGCGTTCGAAGCCGGCGGACTGCTGGGGGTGATCGGCGTCGGCGCGCTGTCGGACAAGCGCACGCTGGGGCGAGTGCCGCTGTCGGCAGGGTCGCTGGTAGCGCTGGCGCTGGCGCTATCGATGTGCGCCAAATTGGTAGGGGTGAGCACGTGGCTCAACGCCGGCCTGCTGGCGCTGATCGGCGCCCTGTTGTTCGCGCCCGATTCCATCCTGTGCGGAGCGGCCGCGCAAGACGTCGGCGGCAGGAACGCGGCGGCGATGGCGACGGGCTTCGTGAACGGAGTCGGCTCCCTGGGTGCGCTGCTGGTGGGCTTGGCTTTGCCACCGCTGGTCAAGCACTACGGCTGGGGCGGGCTCTTTCCATTTCTGGTCGGCATGGCCCTGCTGGCGGCGGCGTGCCTGCTGCCGGTGCTGCGCGCTAGCGCACCGGCTCGCTGGGCGACGTGAACTCGAGCCATTTGCCGTCCAACAGGCGCTCGTGCGGCAGAAAACGCGCTTTGTAGCGCATGTGCAAAGACTCTGAAATGTACAGGCCCAGGTACAAATACCGTAGGCCCCACATGCGACACAGCTCGAGCTGCTTCAAGATCGAATAGGTGCCGAGGCCGAGCTGCTCGTGCGACGGCTCGTAGTAGCAGTACACGGCCGACAACGCTTCGCTGCTGCGATCGGCGATCGCGATCGCCACCAACTCGCCTGCCAGCCGGTAACGAATCTCGATCGTGTCGCAGCAGGTCATGGCCAAAAATTCGCGGTAGCTCCGCACGTCGACCTCGCCTTGGCCGGCGGAAAGCCCGCGCAAGGCCTTGTGTCGGTTGTACAGCGCCACTCGCTCTTGATCGGCGACGGGCTCACCCAGCTCGACCGTGAGCTGGTCGTCGCCGCGACGCAGCGTGCGCCGCTGCGAACGGCTCGGCTGAAAGCGCGCCAAATCCAGACGAATCGGCTCGCAGGCGACGCACCCGGGGCAGGCCGGTCGATACAGAAACAAGCCCTGCCGCCGATCCCCGCGCGACAGGCGCTGCTCGAGCTCGGGCCGCTCCAGCGCGCGCGCCGGAATGCGCAGCGGCAGGCGCGACATGCGATTTTCGAGATAGGGGCAGGGCTGCAGCTCGTCGTGCACCACGAGCTCGGGCGGCTGGTCCAGGATCAGCCGCCCCGCGGGCACGACGCGCGGGCCGCTCAACGCTCGTCCTCCACCGTGAGTCGAAACGCCTCCGGCAGCAGCTGCGCGAACGAGCGACGGAGCGCGCCGCCCGCTCCTGCCACCAGCACCGGCGCGTCCAAGCAAAATTCGGCGATGACCTGGCGGCACATGCCGCACGGCATGGCCAACGGCTCCCCCGGCGCGTACACGCAAATCTTGGTGATTTGCCGCTCGCCGGCCGATACCAGCCCGAAGATGGCCGAGCGCTCGGCGCACATGGTCGCGCCGTAGCTGGCGTTCTCGACGTTGCAGCCGGTGTAGATGCGCGCGCTTTCACTGACGATGGCCGCGCCCACCGCGTAGCCCGAATAGCGGCAGTAGGCGCGCTCGGCGGCCGCGCGCGCGCGGTCCACCAACTCGCGCTCGGCCGCGGTCAGCTCCGCGAACGTGAGCAAGCTCTGCGTCATGGCAGGCCTCCCACACGCGCGACCCAGCCGGCAAATAGACGGATGAAATCGCTCTTCACGCGAGCGGCCGTCGCTTCCACTTCCGCGTGGCTGAGCGGCTCGGGCGAGCGTCCGGCGGCCAAGTTGGTGATGCAGCTCACGGCCCCGACGCGCACGCCCATTTGGCGGAGCGCAATCACCTCCGGCACCGTGCTCATGCCCACGGCGTCGGCGCCCAGCGTCTTCAGCATGCGAATCTCGGCGGGAGTTTCGTAGCTGGGGCCGAGCAGCCCCGCGTACACACCACGCTCCAGCGTCACTCCGGCGTCGCGCGCGGAGAGCTCACACAGTTGGCCAAGCTCGCGATCGTAGGCCACGGACAAATCTGGGAAGCGCGGGCCCCGCGTCGAGGGGCCGCGCAACGGGTTGTCCCCCATCAAGTTCAAGTGATCGTCGATCAGCATCAAGCTGCCAGCGGTCAGCCGTTCGGCGATGCCACCGGCGGCGTTGCTCAGCAGCACGACCTGACAACCGAGCTCGGCGAGCAACCGCACGCCGAACACCACGCGCGACAGCGCGTGCCCTTCGTAGGCGTGGACGCGCCCTTGCATGCACGCCACGCGCACGCCGCCCAGCTCACCCAAGCACAAGTTGCCAGCGTGCCCGGCCACGGTGGAGGTGGGGTGATGAGGGATGCTGGCGTACGGCACCCGCTCGAGCCCCACGAGCGTATCGGCGAGCGCGCCCAACCCCGAGCCCAGAACCAGGCCGACGCGCGGCGTGGACCCGGTGGTGCTCCGCTGAACGAATGTCGCCGCCTCACTCAGCTTGCTGGCTTCGCTCGCGTCCATATTCAGCCCGGAAAAGCCGCCCGACCGTGGGAAGTGCGCCCGGACCGCATTACTTTGCCAGATTTGCGCGCGGTCGGTGGGCCCTAGGCGTCGCCGAAGGAGGAATCGGCCTTGTGCCAGGCCTAAACCGGGCTATATGGTCCGCCCTTCGCTCCTCTTGAGCGCCCGGGGACCACCCCCGCTTCGAGCAAAAGCCCCATGGCCAGCAAGTTCGCCGAATTCCTCACCGCCAACAAGATTGACCCCCGCCGCGTCGCCGCGGCTTCCCGCGAGCTCGAGCGCCTGCGCCCCGAAGATCGCGCCAAGAAGCTCGCGCGTCGCACCGCCAAGAAGAGCGAGACGAAGCCGGCCGAAGGCGCAGAGAAGCCGACGAAGCCGCGCTCGGGCCGCCCGGCCACGGGTCGTTCGCTCGCCGCTGCTACCGCTGGCAAGCCGATTTCGGGCCCGTCCAAGACGCGCCTTTTGCGCGCCGTGAATCACGTGCTCGAGCAGAAGAAGAAGAGCGCGACCGACCTCAAGTCGCTTTTCTGATAGCTCGTTGCGCTTTTTAGCGCGGCGGTCTGAAAATGCCGCAGGGGCGGCGCACCAGAGACAGGGTTGTTGACCGTTCTCTCAGTGCTTCCGCCCCCGTCGGACCGCCTGGCCGGCGTTGCCGCGTGGTGGGGAAACGCCCCACAGCGCGAGCCAGCGCGGCCAACCGCTGTTAAATTCACTCGCGTGGAACCGCCGAGCCTCGTCGAACGCTGCCAGAGCGGCGATGCCGAGGCGTTTCGGGAGCTGTTTCGCACGCACCGCCAAGACGTCGCGCGTCTGGCGCAACGGATGTTGGGGCGTCAGACGGATCTGGAAGACATCGTGCAAGAGGTCTTCTTGCAGGTGCACCGCAGCATCCGTGATTTTCGTCACGGCGCGCGCTTCTCGACTTGGTTGTACCGCGTCACCGTGAACGTGGTGCTGATGCACCGTCGAGCCGCGAAGAGCCGCCCCGTCTTCGGTGAGGCACCGGAGCACGTAGCTGCCGTCGACCAACGCCCGCGCGCTGACGAGCAGCTCGAACGCCAGCGGCGCGTGCACGCGTTTCATCGCTTGCTCGATCGGTTGAGCGAAAAGAAGCGGCTGGTGTTCGTGCTGCACGAGCTGGAAGGGTTGGCGCCGGGAGAGATCGCCAAGATCGTCGGCTCGCCCGTGCTCACCGTGCGCACGCGGCTGTTCTACGCGCGCCGCGAGCTCCTGGCATTGCTTGCCGAAGAACCAAGCTTGGCGGGCTTGGCCGAAGAGCTAACCGCCGCCGCCAGCGCGCCCGACGACGCCAGCCCCGCGAAGGAGCCGGCATGAACGGCAAAGATCCGCGCGAGACAACCCTGCGGCGGTTGGTGCGCGACGCGCGCGCCGAGCCTGCGCCGGAGCTCGACTGGGCGCGACTCGAACAGCGGTTGCTCGTGGAAGCGGGGCGACGCGCGGTCCCCGCCAAGCGCTCTCGGTACCCGTATGCTTGGGGCGCGCTGGCCGTCGCGGCGGCGGTCGTGCTGTGGCTACTAGGCACGCACCCGCGGGCCGCGGTGTCCCCGGCGCCTGACGCCAGCATGGAGATCTCGGGCTCGCTGCAACAGTTGGCCGACACGGACGAGGTCGGCACGCGCTACGAAGCCACCACGCGAGAAGTGACGGTGCGTCACGTCGATCGCGCGAAGTGGACGCTCGACAAGGGCAGCAGCGCGCTGTTGGCAGGCAAGGGCGACGTCATCCGCGTGCGGCTGGAGCGGGGCAGCGTGCTGTCCGAGGTCGTCCCCAATCCGAAGCCGGAAACCTTCGTCGTGGAAGCCGCCGGCGTGCGCGTGGCGGTGCATGGCACCGTGTTCCGCGTCGCGCTCGAAGGCGGACGGGTGCTGGTCGACGTGCGCGAAGGTACGGTGGGCGTGGGTCCGCTGGGCGACACGCCGGCATTCCTGCTCAAGGCGCCAGCGCACGGCAATTTCGCAGCCGATGGCCGCAGCGGCAGCATCGACGGGCGTTGGGTCAGCGCGGGCCAAGCCCACCCGGCAGGGCCGCCAAAACCGCCGCCCGTTCGCAGCGCCAGCGCCAGTGCCAGTGCCAGCCCCAGCGCGCCCGCCACCACCGGCGGGGCGCTTCCGGTTGCCCCGGTCGCCAGCGCCGACCTACCGAGCGAGCCCTCCATCAACGATATCGAAAGCGGCATCGCGCGCATCGTCGACAAAACGTCCGACTGCTTCGCGCGGCACACCCAGAGCGCCGACGGCGTTCAGATCACCGTGCACACCGCGCTCAGCTTGCAGATCCTAGCCGACGGCGCCGTCACCAATGTCGACTTCCAGCCGCCGCTTTCACCGGCCGCCGAAGCCTGCGCGGCTGCCAGCATGAAACAGGTGCGCTTCGCCGCTTCCAAGCAGGGCACCACCGTCACGCGCTTGCTCGAGCTGAAGAAGTAGAGCAACGGGTCAAGTCGCTGGTCCGCCCGGCCTCTCACCGATCGCGGCGCAGCACCACCGCGCGACCTTGGCCCAGCATCCAGCGAATGCTGTGGTCGTTGTCGAGCTTGAACAGCGCGGTCGACGTCTTGCCGTCCTTAGCCGTGAAAGCCAGGCGCACGTCCGACTGGTAAGCGCTCGTGACTTGGTAGCGCCCCGTGCGCGCCTCTTCCGCCGGCACCGCCACCGTCACGGTTGAACCGGCGAACTCGAAGCTGAGCCCGCGAGCCCAGCCCGTGGCCGCCGCCAGCTGCGAATCCTGAAAATTCTCCACCGCCTCGCCGAGCCAGCGCCCCTCGAGCGAACGCTGGACCGGATGACCGCAACCCGTTGAAATTGCAAGGATTGGCAGCAGCGAGACCAACGACAGACCAAACGGCCTTTTCATGTACGAAATGGTACGACATCTCCCTACCCCTGCCCCTAATTTGTTGCGAGGCACCGTCCGGCCCTGAAGAGCGCCTGGAGGACCCAGATTTTTTTACAGGAAGGGCAGAAGGACAGAAGGGGGGCAGGTTGGCGCCGAGTCGAAGCGCGCTTGCGTCGCGTTGCGTTGCGCAGCTCAGGCTGCGAGGGGCGACGCAAACGGCTGGAACGCTTTGGCGCCCCAATTCTCCTTCTGCCCTTCTGTCCTTCTTGTGAAAAAATCTGGGGACTTACGCAGACGTTACGACGCGTGCAGTGACTACTTGCAGCAGCGGACGCCGAGGCTGTAGTCGGAGTAGGCGGGTGGGTGGACGGTGATGCGCGCGTCGCAGCCGTCGCGGGTGCTGCGCGAATAGAAGCCGCCTTGGAAGGCGCCGCTCGCTTCGTCGACCCATTCGTCGAGGTTGCCGACCATGTCGTAGATGGCGTCGGCGCCCCAGTCGCTGCGACAGCGCGCGGTTTCGCCGGTCTTCCGCAGCAGCGGACCGGCGTCGTCGGACGTCAGATTGAGGCGAGGATCGAGGTGATTCTTCGAGGCATCGCCGTACAGAATGACCGAAGGGTGCGAGGCGCGGAACACGTTGCAGACGCCGTCTTGGTAGCTGTCCCCATAGGGAAACTTGGTGGCGTTTTGGCCTTTGCACGCCGTCGTCCACTCGGCAGGCGCGCACAAGCGCTTGCCCGCGTTCTCGCACACGCGCCGCGCCACGACGCCACTGAGGTAGCCGCTGGGCACCACCGCCGGCAGCGAGCGGGCGCGCGGCTCGAAGTTTTCCGCGAGCGCGAAGTCGGGCGGGGGCGGCAGCGCTGGCGCGCCGCTTTTCGGCGTCACTTGCCGGAACACGCCGTAGACGTGGACCAGCTCGTCGTGCGACGCCGGATAGTACGGAGACAACGCGCGCTCGTGCGCGTCGACCAACGACGCCTCGTAGCGGTCGATGCAAAACTGCCCGCGAATGGACACCATCTCCGGCGGGCAGCCCGAGCTCACGACCGGCGGCGCGCCCGGCAAGAGCGATGGAAGCTCTTGGAGGTGGCCCTGGTTCTGCACCAGATCTCCGCCGTCGGGCAGGTACAGCAAGCGCGGCGCCGGCGCGGTGGGCTCTGGCAACGCCGCCGAGGCGCTGGACGCCGGCGAGCGCTTACCCTCGGGCTCTTCGGATTTTCGTGAGCACGCTAACGCGGCGAGCACCCAGAGCGAGACGACCAGCCACCCGTAGCCGACGGTCGCGCGCTCCGCAGCGCTCACTTGCCGCGGTAAACGATCAGCCCGTGAGACAAGTCGTACGGAGACACGGCCACGCGCACCCGGTCGCCCGGCAGCACGCGGATGTGGTGGCGGCGCATGCGTCCGGACAGCTGCGCCCGCACGATGGCTCCGCCTTGGTCGACGCGGATGTTGTATTGGCCGCCACCAAGTGCGTCCTGAATGACGCCTTCCATCTCAAGCAGATCGCCCTTACTCATATTTACGACTTGATTCGCTCAGCGCAGGGAGCGGGGCAAACCCCGCGACACCAGGCAAGATTTTTTGGAGCGCGGAAGCTGGCACAATCCCGCAGGTGTTGCAACTTCCCCCAAATTGCAGGGGTTTTGAGCTAGGTTCGGCCGGTGTTTCCGGCGACGTTTTTCGATTTCAACGGCGTTCTCGTCAACGACGAGGTCGTGCACTTCCAGACCTTCCAGGAGGTCCTGGCCGGCCTGGGGGTGACGCTCAGCGAGCACGACTACCTTCACCGCTACCTGGGGTTCGACGACGCCGGGGCATTCCGCGCCATCCTCGAAGACGCCGGCCAGCAGCCGAGCGCCGCGCAGATCGCGGGACTGATCGAAGCGAAGCGACCGCTGTACATGGCGCGAGCGCGCGCGGCACTGCCGACCTTCGCAGGCGCGGCCGAGCTCGTCACCCGGCGCGCCGCGGCGGGGCCGGCGCTAGTGGTGTCGGGCGCCTTGCGCGATGAGATCGAGCTCGGCCTCGAGGTGCTGGGCGTGCGCTCGTCGATCGTCGCCATCGTGTCGGCTGAGGATACTCAAGCTTGCAAGCCGGACCCGGAGGGATACCTGCTCGGTATCCGTTGGCTGGCCGAGCGCGGGCAAGACGCCATCGCGCGTCGCGGGCTCGTGATCGAAGATTCGCTGGCGGGCGTGGAAGCCGCGAAGGCGGCCGGGCTGCCGTGCATCGGCGTCACGCACACCTATTCGGAGAGCGAGCTGCTCGGCGCCGGTTCCGACGCAGTGGTCACTTCGCTGGCGGGTATCGACGATGCCCTGCTCACGGCGCTTTTTCACAGGCTGTATGGCTGAACGGCGAAGAGCGTTAGGCGCGCTGGTCGCGCTGGCCGCGCTCGGGGTGGGCGCCCCCGCTAGCGCCGCCGCTCCATCCGAGGTGACGGTCACGTTGCCCTACGAGCTTTCTGCGCTCGACGGCGCCGCCATCCGCGGCGTCACCATCGGCCCGATCGAGAGCGCGCTGCACCCCGGGCGTGGGTACGGCAGCCCCGCCTTCGAACGCGGCCTGGACGAAGCGGTCAGGCTCGGTGCGACCTGGATCAGCCTGACGCCCTTCGGCCGAGCTTGGGATTTGCAAGCCACCGGGGTCGACAAAACCTTCGAGCTACCGCTGGCCGACAATCAACGCGGGTTGCGCAAAGCCATCAAGCAAGCGCACGCGCGGGGTCTGAAGGTCATGCTGGTGCCGCACTTGTGGGTCGAAAGCGGCGGCTGGCGCGGGGAGCTGGACCCGGCGACGGCGGAGGGCTGGCAGCGCTTTGCCGAGAGCTACCGCGCCTACGTGCTGACGTGGGCGCACTTCGCGCAAAGCGCGCGCGTGGACATGCTGGCCGCGGGCGTGGAGCTGCGCAGCTGGCTCACCACCACTCACGCTCCCAGCTTTTTTCCGATTCTGCGCGACATACGCGCCGCCTATTCGGGGCTTTTGACCTACGCCGCCAATTGGGACGATGTCGACCAAACCGTGATTTTGAGCGAGCTCGACGTGATCGGCATCAACGCCTTCTATCCGCTCACCGAAAAGCCAAACGCCAGCGACGCCCAGCTGGTCAAGGGTGGGCTCGAGGTGGCCAAGAAGGTGAAGGAGCTGGCCGAGCGCTGGCAAAAGCCGGTGATGTTCAACGAGTTCGGTTACACCGCCCGCACCGATCCAGCGCTGCGCCCGTGGGAGTGGCCCGACCGCATGAGCGGCGTGCAGGTCGACGCTCGAGCCCAAGCGGCGGCCTATCGCGGCTTGTTGTTCGGCATGCTGCAAGCGCACGAGCTGGTGGGCGGCTTCGTGTGGCGGCTGTACGCCGATCCGGACGACCTATCCCAAGAAGCCGAGTGGGGCTTCTCCCCGCGCGGGCGTGCCGCCGAGTTGTACTTGCGCGACGCGTTTTGGGGGCGTTGGGCGAGCGACACGAACGAGCTTTGGCGTGGTGGTCTGTATCGCGCGCCGGCCCAGATTCCCGGCGTGTTTTGAGTATTGTACGGTGTGCCCATACAATACGGGTCTGAAAATGCAGATAGACGCTACAGCTAGTCTTTGGCATTCATGAACGGGAAGGCCAGGGAGCGAGACGAGCTCCGACCTTCGCGGAGGAGAGCTGCCATGGATGCAAAGGTCATACGGGCTGCGGTGTCGGCTGCGATCAGGGTGACGGTCTCGACGACGTTGATGGGCTGCGGGGGCAGCGTCGTCGCGGAAGCGGGCGGTGCGGGCGGCTCGCCCGTGAACGGCTCGGCCGGCAACGGAGCCGCGACCCAGACGGTGAGCGGAGGCAGCGACCAGCGCGTCGTCACCGATCCGCCCGTATCCGGTGGAGGCACAACCAGCAACAGCGTCGCAACCAGCGGCGGCGTCGCGACCGGCGCCAGCGCGGCGGCTATGGCCGGAGCGGCTACGGAGGACGATGCGGGCGGCCTGGCCAGCGCGGCAGGAGCGGGCCAAGCCGGAGAGTCGAGCAGCGCCGGCGCACCCGGCGAGGTGTGCGGCGACGCCGTCGCGGCGTGCCTGACGTTGATCGAGCCGGAGCTGGCGTCCCAGGAGTCGAGCGACGCGGGCAAGGCTTGCTGCGACACCATCATTTCCGGGCTCGACGACCTGCGCTTGGCCGGCGCGCCGTGCTACGGCGATCTCGACCGGCGCTTCATGAGCTCGGGTGTCCGGCAACGCTGCTGCGCCGATCAGGCAACCTGGATCCACCCCGCGTGTACGCCTTGGGGTCCGCCCGTACCGCCCGAGCTGCCGGCGGCGGCGCTGCGCGCCTGGAGCTTGGCGGCGTGACGACGGTGTTGGATCTACGCTCCCCAGCGCGTGAGCGTCTGCCCGCGGTGGCCGATTTGCCGGAGCTACGCCCGGCCGCCATCGCCACGTGGCGCGGCCGTATGGTGAACGAATACCAGTCGGCGGAGGTGTTCGGCGCGCTTGCCGAGCAAGCGGAAGCTCTCGGGCTCCCAGGCACGGTGGCCCGGCAGCTGCGCGAGTTCGAAGCCGAGGAGCAACGACACGGCGTGCTGTGTGGCAGCGTCGTCGAGGCGCTGGGCGGCCAGGCGTGCGTCGAGGTCGAAACGCCCCGGCGCCTGCCCGCGCACGGCGACGTGCCGAAGGTGGAGGGATTTTTGCGCAACGTATTGAGCGTCTCGTGCCTGAGCGAGACCGTCGCGGTGGCGCTGATCGGCGCCGAGCGTTTGGAAATGCCGGAGAGTCCGTTGCGGGAGCTGCTGTCGGGCATTTGGGCCGACGAAGTGGGCCACGCGCGTTTTGGCTGGCGCGTCGCACACGAGCTCGTGCCAACGCTCGACGAGGCCGCGCGCGCGCGGCTTTCGTTGTATTTGCGCGTCGCGCTCCGGCACCTCGAGCGGCACGAGCTCGCTCACTTGCCCCTCGGCTCCACGCCTCCGGCGGCCGGGGCGGCGCTGGGGCTGTGCAGTGGCCCCGACGCGCGCGTGCTTTTTTACGAGACGGTGACCAACGCCATCTTGCCCCCGCTCGAAGCGCTGGGCCTGCGCGCGCAAGACGCCTGGGCCGCTCGCCACGAGGCGGACGTCTGGCTCGGCCCAGCTTGACGCGCGCGCGCGTCGTCGCTTGCCGCGCGCGCCAGCGACACCCCCTAGTAGCTGTTCTCCGGCAGCTTCACGCCCTGCGGCAAGTCGAGGGGGGGAGCTTGCACCGCGCCCTCACCGCCTTCCAAGTACGCGTAGCGCGCCACGTTGGACAACACGCGTGCCACGTAGCCGCGCGTCTCTTCGTACGGAATGCGCGCCACGAACAGATCCAGCGGTAGCTTTTCGCCGCCCGAAAGCCAGCGACCGACGGCTTGCGGCCCGGCGTTGTAGGCCGCCAGCGCCAACGGCACGCTGCCTTGAAAGGTGTCGATCAATTTCCGAAGGTAGGCGGAGCCGAGGCGCACGTTGGTGTGGGCGCGGGTCAAGCCGTCGGGGTCGACCTTTTCTCCTAGCTCGTCCGCCACTCGCTCGGCGGTGGCTGGCATCAGCTGCAGCAAACCGACGGCGCCCACCGGCGAGCGCACCGCCGGACGAAAGCCGCTCTCTTGCCGCATCACCGCCCACAAAAGCCCGCGCGGCAGCAGCCGTTCGCGCTCCGCGCGCGTCACGACGTCGGGGTAGGGGCGCGGGTAAACGCAGTCCCACATCCAACGCGAGCGCGGCCCCGGGGCGCGGTCGAGGCCGGCGCGCGTGGCGGCGTCTTGCCCGACCGCGTAGCGACGGTCGGCCACCTCGAGCAAGCCGTACAGCTCGCACAGCGCCTCGCCCGAGCGCGGCGCGTGGCTGCGCGCCAATCGCCGTTCTTGCGCGGCGAGCGCCAGCGCGGCGTCGTTTTCGAGGCCCAAGCGATGCAACAGGGCGGCGTCGGCGGGCAGCTTCAGCTCGAGCGGGCTGGGGGTGGCGCCGCTGGCGGCGGGCTCGAGCCAAGCCGGGAGATCACTGCCCAAAGCGCGCAGCCGCGACGCGGCGACGAGCGCCGGAAACGTCAGCGGGAACTTGCTGACCACGTCCTTGAACGCAGCCACGGCTTCGTCGCGCTTGCCGGTAGTGAGCAGCGCCACCGCCAAAAGCTCGCGCAGCTGAGCGTCGAAACGCGCGTCTTTGGTGCGCGTGATGAGCCGGTTCAACAGCGGCAGCGCGTCGACGGCTTGGCCACTCGCCAACAGCGCGACGGCGCGCTCGTAGCTGGCGTCGTCGAAGAAGCGGGCTTTGCCCCCACGCTTTTGTAGGTATTGCGCGTACGCGCTGGCGGCTTTGTCGAAGGTGCCGGCCGCCAAAAAAATGCGCGCGATGGCCAGCTCGGCCTGCTCGGCCCACGGCGTCGTGCCGAAGCGCTGCATCACCAGGCGATAGCCGGCCTCGGCGCCGCGGTCGTCCTGAGCGCGCGCGCGTGAACGAGCGACATAGAAGAGCTCTTTGGCGACGTCTTCGGTGCCCAGGCGGCCAGCTTCGTCGAAGAACTTTTCGGCGGCCGCGTAGTCAGAGCGAGCGTTGAACAGCGCCGTGCCGCGCAGGGACGCGAGCACGCCGGGACGCGTGATGCGCGCCGCAACCGGCTCGATGAACGACAGCTCCGACTCGAGATCACTGACCCGCCCGGCGCCGGCCAGCGCGCGCGCCCGCGCCAGCCTGTCCGTGGCTGACAGCGGCGATTTGTCGCCCAACTGAGCCAGTTTGGCGACGGCGGTCTTGGCTTCTTCCGACAGCGGCGCTTCGACCGCCACGAAGCGAAAGTCCCCCGCCCACAGCGGCTGCCGGCCCAGCTTTTCGGCGGCCAGGCCGCGCGCGTGCCGCAGCAAGACTTCGCGCTCTTTGGTGCCACGGCCTTTGCCGAGACCCGCGAGGCCACGCTCGGCCACCTTGATGGCGCGCTCCGGATCACCGGCGTCGAGCCAGGCCTTGGAGGCGGTGGCCAATGACTGCGGATCGCCCCGCGATTCGAGCAATTGGGCGGCGTCGGCGGGCGGCCCCGCCATCAACAACACGCGCCCGCGCAGGTCTGCGACTTGGAACGCAAGCGCGGGCAAGGACTGCTCGAGCCCAACTAGCAGCGGCAGGGCCGCCGCGGCCTGCCCGAGCTCCAAACGCGTGCGCGCCCAAGCGAAGCGCACCTCGGCGCTGTGCTGCGCGTCGGCGGGCAGCGCCGAAAAGGCTCGCTCCGCCTCTTTGTAGCGCTGGCCGCGGAGGGCCTCGGCCCACGGCGGCGGTGGCTCGGCAGGCGGAGAGTCGCTGGCCTTGGCGCCCGTGCCCGCGCTGGCGCTGCGCAGCAGCGCGGGCGTGGCTTTGAAAGGACCGTCAGGTTGGCTTTGACAGCCGAAGGCGGCGACGAGCCACCAGCCGGCGGCCGCGAAGAAATAACGCCTGGGCTTGCCTACCAGCCCCATCGGTACTCGGCTCGCAGCAGCGCGTCGAAGGTGCTGGCGCTCGAGCGACCAAGCGCTTCGTCGAAGCGCAGCGTGACGCCGACCCCGAATTTGCGCGTGAATGCGTAGTCGAGACCGAGACCGAGGCCGAGCGCTAGATCGTTGCGCTTGAAAGTCGACGTGACAGGCGGGGTATCGAGGAACGTCAGGTACCCGACGTACACCCCCGCCCACGGCACCCAACGCAAGACATCGAGCTTGTAGGCGACGCCGGCCATGGCCGAGAGCGCGTTGGGGTTCTGGTCACTGCCGACGTGGTAGCCGCGTGCGGTCAGCTCGACCCTGGCGTCGAACACGTCCGAAAGCCCGTAGGCGGCGTAGGCCGCGAGCGCAGGGCTGAGGGCGAGTCCGTTGCCGTTGGCGACGCCCGCTCCGGCGCCCAGGTGCCACTCGCGCTCGAAGGCGTGCGACGGACGGCAGGCGAAGGAGAGCCCGATCGCCAACCCGAGTCCGACAACCAACGCCGCGCGCCTCATGCCGCTCCCTTACAGCATATTCACCGGGTCCACGTCGATAGCGACGCGCACCTGCCGATCCGAAGGCGCCCGCGCCACCGCGAGCAGGGCCGCGCGCAGGGCGGCGCGGTCGTTCGAGCGCACCAAGAAGCGGTAGCGGTAGCGGTTGCGCAAGCGCAAAAGCGGCGCCGGTGCCGGCCCCAGCACCTCGGCCCCCTGCCCTTCTTTGCGCGCCAAACGCGCCAATCGCTCCGCGGCGCCTTGGGCGTGGGTCTCTTGCACGGCGTCGACCCGCACCAGCGCCAGCCGCGAAAAAGGCGGGTAGTTGAGCTCCTGACGCAAGAGCATCTCCTGCTCGATGAAGCCCGTCACGTCGTGCGACGCCGCGAACGCCACCGCCGGATGGTCGGGGGTACGAGTCTGGATCAGCACCTTGCCCTTCACGTCGCCGCGGCCGGCACGGCCCGCCACCTGCACCAACAAATGAAAGCTGCGCTCGGCGGCGCGAAAGTCGGGCATGGACAGAGCGGCGTCGGCGTTGAGCACGCCCACCAGTGTCACGTTCGGTAAATCGTGCCCCTTGGTCACCATCTGCGTGCCGACCAAAATGTCGATTTCGCCGTCGCGCATCCGCGTCAGCACCTTCTCGCTCTTGATGCCGGCGGCCACGTCACGATCGAGCCGGGCGATGCGGGCCTGCGGAAAGCGCTCGGCGAGCAAGCTTTCGATGCGCTCGGTGCCGGCGCCTTCTTCGCCCAGCTCGGCGGCGTTGCACTTTTGGCAGCGGTCGGGCACCCGCGTCGTGTAGTCGCAATAGTGGCAGACCATTTCCGAGCGGCGCGCGCGGTGCAGCGTGAGGCTGACCGAGCAATGCGGGCACTCCGCGATGTGGCCGCACGCCTCGCAGATCAGGCTCGGCGCGAAGCCGCGCCGATTCAGGAACAGAATCGCCTGGCGCTTGTCGCGCAACACGTCTTCCAGGGCCCGCACCAGCGGCAAGCTCAGCAGCTTTTCACCGGCGATGCCGGGGCCCACGCGTCGAATGTCCACCACCTCGACGCTCGGCAAAATGGACGCGGTGCGGGCGCGCGACGGCAGCCGCAGGTGAAGCAGGCGCCCTTCCCGTACCAGCGCCACGCTGGCCAGCGAAGGCGTGGCCGAGCCAAGCACGCATACCGCGCCAGCGCGGTGCGCGCGCAACAGAGCCATGTCGCGCGCGTGGTAGCGCACGCCTTCTTCTTGCTTGAAGGAGCCGTCGTGCTCTTCGTCCACGCAAATCAGACCGAGCTGCGACACCGGCGCGAACAAAGCGGAGCGAGCGCCGACGGCGATGCGCAGCTCTCCCTGGCGCAAACCGCGCCACATGCGCTGCCGTTCGCTGTCGCTGAGCGCGCTGTGCATCACCGCAATTTGGTCGCCCAACCTGGCTCTAAACCGCCCCACCAGCTGGGGCGTGAGCGCGATCTCGGGCACCAGCACGATGGCGCTCTTGCCCAGCGCCAAAGCGCGCTTGGCCGCGCGCAAATACACTTCGGTCTTGCCCGACGCCGTCACGCCTTCGAGCAAGAACTGAGCGCGCTCGCCCGCTTCCAGCTTTTGCTCGATCGCAGCCACCGCCGCCGCCTGTTCGACGTTCAGCTCCGGCGGGACGTCGGGAGTCACGGGCGCGCCCAGCAGCAAATCGGCGGGGGGCTCACGCTTTTCCATCGTCACGAAGCCCAGCTCCGCCAGCCGCTTCAGCGCCGCGCGGGCTCCGGGCACGCGCTTTTCGAGCTCCGCGACCGGCAAGTCTCCGTCGCCCAGCGCGTCCAACACTTGCTGTGCCTTGCCGCGAGGTACCGTGGCTAGCGGCCGCTGCGCCGCGAGCGCGACGAATTGCACCCAACGCCCGACGACTTTGGCCGGCACTTTCCCGAGCTTGCCCTGGGTCGCCTTCAACAGCTCGGCCGCGGTGCGCTCGACGGCCGGCAACGATAGCTCGATGGCGCCGCCGATGGGCGCCACGTAGTAGCGCGCCAGCTCTTGCAAGAAGCTGAGCAGCTCTTCGGGCAAGACCGGCTCCGCGTCCACGACCGCTACGATCGGCTTCATGCGCTCGACCGGGATGTCCGGAAGGCGCTCGGCCACGTCCAGCACGACGCCCAGCACCTTGCGGCGCCCGAGCTCGCACAGGACGCGCGCCCCTCGCTGCACCCGACCGCGCAGCTCTGGAGGAACGAGGTAACTGAAGGCTTGCCCGAGGGGGGCGGGAACGGCCAAGCGCGCCTGCCAAACCGGTACCGGTGTGGTCGCAGGCGAGCCAACTTGTGCGATATCGGGCTCGTTCATCGCATGAAATAAGCGGTGAGAGCCGCCGTGATCAGCGCGAGCACGACCCAAACCCACGGCGAGGACACCGCCGGCTCGGGACGCTTCGGCTTCGGGCGACGAGCACCGCGCTCGACCATGGCCCCGAGCGACGGCGGCGGCGGTGACATGCGGGGTACTTCCACGGCATCCGGCGCGTCACCGGGAGTCAGGCTGGGCGGCGGACGTACGGCACCCCGGGCTCGCGGAGGCATGTCGTCGTTTTCGCCTGGCACGAGCGAACGATCCCAGCGCAACCGGGGAGGGTCAAGCGCCGTTACCCCTCACGCTCCAAGTAGTGCCCAAAGTGCGGCGCCGTCGGCCCCGGCTCCCGACCGCTCAGGTAGCGGAACAGCGCCAAGCGATTCATGGTCTCGATGGGTGCGGCGCAGGCCCGAGCGGTTGGTGCGGCCGCTGTGCCAAAGGTTGTGGTGCCACACCATCACGGTGCCTCCGGACAGACGATCTGCTCCTGGCCCAAAATGTTTTGGTAGCGCATGATGTCGCGCTCGTTGACGCGACCCAAATGAGAGCCGGGCACGACTGGTGAGGCTGGAGTCCGCGGAGTAGAGAATGAGGAGCTTCTGCCTTTGCATCGTGGCCTCGGTGGGCGCGCAGTCTGCCGCCCGTGCTCAGCGCTTGGCAACGCTACTGCTGGGTGGGGCAGCCCTCGCTCGGCGGCGCCAAATCTGCGCAGCGACTGCGCGGGGCGAGCACCCACGTGCAGTAATCCAAAAAGACGACGCCGGTCAGGCCGCGGAACGCCGTCGGAAATGCGAAGTGTGGCGCCTTGCCGGGGTCACGCGGCCCGCCTTCGCTCAGGTCGAAATAGTAGAGGCGCGAGTGCACTTCCAACGCCGTCTCTCCCAATCGAATCACGCCGAACGGGAACACGGCGTCGCCGTCGTCCTCGTCTCGCTGCGCGGAAACGTCGTCGAGCTGCACCAGCGCCCCGCCCCAGTCGCGCAGCAGCTGCGCGTCCGTCCCCGCTGCCAAGCGATCGGCGAGCTCTCGGTCCAACGGCGCGGCTTCGGGCACCGCCGTTGCGGCTCCGCGGCGCGCCGGACACGCCGCGTCGATGCGCAGTTGCTGAGCCGGAGCCGTACCGGTGCACGCCGCGGGCACGTACTCGTCCAGTCGCCCTTCCACCTCCAGCAAATCGCCAGGCTCGAGATCGTCGGGCAAACCGTCCGAGCCCGGCGCACAACTCTCACCGTCTGCGTGGGGCGCGCCGTAAGAAACCAAGAACAGGCCCGAGCCGGCGCCGGAGCGGCCCGGCCCCGCCGCGAACGCGCCCCACAAGCAACTGCCCGATTTCGCCTCGGAAACCAGGAATTTCTGCGAGCTTGCCACCAGCGACCCCACCGAGACCGGCACCGTGCCGCGCACCCGCCCGGAGTGGATCTCGTCGAGCGTCACGCTTTCGGCACCGCAGCCTTCGGCGCCGCCGACCTCGCCCGGCTCGCTGACTTCACCGCTGTCTCCGCCCGCCGCAAGCGGAGCTCCGCGCGTCGCATCGACAGCGGCGGCAGGCGCTCCGCCTCGACTTTTCGGCTCAGCCTCGGACGCGAGCGGCGCGCCCCCTTCCCCGCTCGCGAGGTCGTCTTGCCCCTCGCTCGTCCAGACGCCGACCGACGTTTCCCGACAGGCACCGACGAGCAGCATCACCCCCAACCCAAGTCGCCGCATGCCGACCCTTCGGTCAGGCCGGCGCCCGGTTGCTGAAAAAGAAAGAGGCGTAAGCTTCGACGCTCACGCCTCTTCGTTCACGCCTCGACCAGCTTCAAGGAGCTTTTTCGAGCCCGAAGCCGTCGTGCAGCGCGCGCACCGCCAGCTCCGTGTACTTGGCGGCGATGATGCAGCTGATTTTGATCTCGCTGGTGCTGATGCCCATGATGTTGATGCCTTCTCCAGCCAAAATGCCGAAGGTTTTGGCGGCAACGCCAGCGTGCGAGCGCATGCCCAAGCCGACGATCGACACCTTGGCGATTTCCGGATCGTATTCGACCTGGCCACCGCCCAGCTCTTTCACGGTGCTCTCGATCAGCTGTTTGACGCGCGCCAAATCGGTCTTGGCCACCGTGAACGTGACGTCGGTCGAGCTGCCGCCGCCGCGCGACGGGCTCTGGATGATCATGTCGACCGAGACGTTCTGCTCGGCGAGCAAGCCGAAGATCTTGGCCACGATGCCGGGCCGATCGGGCATGCCGACCAGCTGCACTTTGGCTTCGCCCTTGTCGTAGGCCACGCCGGAAACGACGACCGATTCCAAACCTTCTTCGGATGCAACCATGGTCCCTGTAGTGTCGGTGAAAGAGGAGCGCACGTGCACGGGAACGCCGTACTTCATGGCCACCTCGACTGAGCGAATTTGCAGCACCTTGGCGCCGAGCGAAGCCAGCTCCAGCATCTCTTCGAAGCTGATGCGCTCGATCTTGCGCGCCTTGGGGCAGATGTTCGGGTCGGTCGTGTAAACGCCGTCCACGTCGGTATAAATCTCGCAAACGTCGGCTTTGATGGCCGCCGCGATGGCCACCGCCGTCGTGTCGGAGCCGCCGCGCCCGAGCGTCGTGATGTTGCCGCCGGGCTCGATACCCTGAAAGCCGGCCACGACCGCGATGTAGCCGCCTTCGACGGCGCCGCGCAGCCGCGAGTCTTCGATGTTCACGATGCGCGCCTTGGTGAAGGCGTCATCGGTTTGAATGCGGATCTGATGACCGAGGAAGCTCTTGGCCTTCCCGCCCATCTGCTGGATCGTCATCGCGACCAGCGCGGCCGAGACCTGCTCGCCGGTGGAGGCGAGCGAGTCCATCTCGCGCATGTCGGGAGTGGGCGAAATCTGATGGGCCAGGGCCAGCAGGCGATTGGTCTCGCCTGACATGGCGCTGACGATCATCACCACCTGGTGACCGTCACGCTGCGCCCGGAGCCCCAGCTCCGCCACGCGCCGCATGCGCTCGAGATTTGCGACCGAAGTACCGCCGAATTTCTGGACGACAAGGGCCAAGGCGCGCTCCCCGTACCGCCCAAAAACAGTCGCGTCAAGGCGGGTTTAACGTCACCGGCCCAGCAACCGCCAGGACCCAGATTTTTTCACAGGAAGGGCAGAAGGACAGAAGGTTGATTGGGCGCCAAGATGGTCAGGGGCCCGCGTAGCCGCGCGCGGCTTTGACGGCTTGCCGTGCGGCGCGACGCAATCACCGAGTGAACACGGCGCCCCCCTTTGCTCGCCCTTCTGACCTTCTGACCTTCCTGTGAAAAAATCTCGAGCCGTCCCAGCGGCGTATGGGTTGGCTGGATAGGCCGTGTTTCTGGTGGGGCTGCCCAGCTGGGCAGCCTGAGCTGGGCCTCCCCAGCCGGTTATCTGCCGAAACCTGGCGTTTTCGGTGTCTGGAACCGCTTTCCGCAAGGGCCAAGGTGGTAGGACTCATTAACGGGCATGACAACGCAGCGCATCCTGGTCACCGGCGCCGCCGGCAAGGTCGGCCAGGTCTTCATTCGTCGCTTTTTGGCTGATCCGCGGTTCGAAGGCTTCACGGTCCGAGCGCTCTGTCACAACCGCAAATTGCCCGCCGGCCCGCGCATGGAGGTCGTTTCCGGCCCCATCGAGCAGCGAGCGGTGGTCGACGAAGCGATGTCGGGCGTGACGCACCTGCTGCACCTGGCCACCAGCAAAGAGAACCCCGACACGATCATGGACGTGGCCGTCAAAGGCATGTTCTTCATGCTCGAGGCCGCCCGCACCAGCTCGACTTTCAAGCAGTTCTTGTTGGTAGGGGGCGACGCCGGCATGGGGCACTTCTTCTACCCCCACCCCGTGCCGGTGACCGAGCAGCAGAAACACAGCGCCTACCCCGGCTGCTACGCCCTCTCCAAAGTCCTCGAGGAAGTGATGCTGGAGCAGTACTACATCCAATACGGGCTCAACGGCTGCTGCTTGCGCGCGCCGTGGATCATGGAGAAGGACGACTTCAAGTATCAGCTGTCGTTCGGAGACGACGTGTTCGGCGGCCCGCGCTGGTGCGATCTCGTCACCAAAGAACAAGCCGCCAGCTACGCCAAGTCCGGCGCTGTCCCGATCATGCTCGATCCAGACGGCCAGCCCGTGAAGCGCAACTTCGTCCACGTCGAGGACCTGATCAGCGCCATCACCACCGCCATCGATCACCCCAAGGCCAGCCAGCAAACCTTCAACGTGTGCATGAACGAGCCGGTCGACTACGGCGAGCTCGCCGCCTACCTGAAGAAGACGCGCGGCTTGGAAGGCGTGCCGATCAAGACGCCCTACCGCTCCACCTGGCTGGACAACACCAAAGCCAAGTTCACGCTCGGCTGGCGCCCCGAATACGATCTCGCCAAGCTCACCGACGCCGCCTTCGACTACAAGCGGCACGCCGACGACCCGCGCGTCATCTACTATCCGGGCTGAGCAACCGCGCCGGGCGGCCCGAGCTCGCCCGGCGTGCTATGAATTCACGACGAAATGAGCACTCCGGCCGAACGCGCTGAAGCCCGGCGGCAGACCTGGACGGGCGGGGTTGCGCGTTCGTTCGCCGAGATGGACGAGCGCGACCTCGAGTTCTGGATGAGCGTGTCGCCTGCGGAGCGCCTTTTGGCGATGTGGTCCCTGGTCGAAGATAGTCTAACCTTCGCCGAACGCCGTGGACCTGCACCCAGACTTCAGAGATCTATTGGCGGAGTTCGTCCGCTGCGAGTCTAGGGCGGCCCGCGCTCATTGATTCGGGTCCGCACGCCACGAACATCACGCCGGCTACGCGATCCGTGCGCAGAACCCAGTGGTCACCCCTCAACTTCTTCTTGATGTTCGAGAGATGGGTTCGCACGATGGACGGGTCATGCCCCGTGTGCACCCCAACTAGGTCTCGGAGCAATTGATGACGCGTGACCCAGCTTCCTGCGCGATCGTGCAGATACTTGAGAAGGGTGAGCTCGCGGGGCGAGAGCACGTACGTGTTTTCGCCGACTAGCAGCAGGCGTTCCGCCTCGCGCAGTTGGGCCTGAGTGGTGCCATCGCGCGCATATGTGCCCAGCCCATGGCGCAAGAGGGCGCGCAGCCTCGCGGCGATGGTGGTCGGCTCGATGGGCTCTGACCAGTAACAATCGGCACCTGCATCCAGCAAATTTGTTTCACCTTCGCTCTTGAGCGAAATCGTCTCCAAAACACAAAGCCACCCATTGAATCCGGCGGAGCGCAGCAGACGCACACGCGTGGAGAGCTGTTGCGAGCCAATGAGTACCCACGCCGCCGCAGCATGAGCGTCTGCGGCGTGCACGGTGCGGTGGTGTTCAACCCCAAGCAAGTGACAGGCCGCGAGCATGCGCCGGAACGTCCGAGACTCGGCGCCGTCTAGTACGATCTTCGAACCTCCGCTCAGCGTCACCTCGAGCAAGCTCAGGAACCTCCCAGCGCGTGTAACAGTAAGTGCCAGCCGAGCGCGCTCAGCATCCCCAAGAGTGGACGTCATCTGGCAGATGACGAACGGATCGGCCGCGCTTGACGACGAATTGACGCGCATGACGTCAGCAAGGGTGTTAATGGCGGGGCGTTCCGCGGATGCTGGTCCGCAACGTCCGCACACCGAGACAGATGAGTCTGATCTCGACGGAGATTTGACGCGAAGGCGGAGGCCGGGCGGCCATAGAACCTAGGCCAATTGAGGCGGGTTGGCAGGGCAAACTGCTCATGAACAAACGCCTATTGGAGGAAAAATGGTCGTCAAACGTTGTCTGTTGATCTTGGTGGGCTTGGCGTTAGTTAACGGGTGCGGGGCGCCTGGACCGGGTGAAGACGCAGAACCCGTTGCGAGCACGGCGGAGGCGCTGACCTTCACTAGCTATTTTTGGACCGCCGGCACGTTCGACCCCGCGAACCACAAAAGCTACGCAACTTGTGGGAGCGGCATGGAGATGGTGGGCGTGGCATTCGACGTAGACGTGCCGTACGTCAAGTGCGGCTTCAGCACGGTTTCGTTGCAAAATCCCTACATCGGCAACAACACCATGCTTGGCTACAAGGCGGCTTGCTCGAGGTCGACAGATGGGGCGAAAGGCTTCACCTACAATCTCGTCGATGGCACCAACACCGTCACGTGCGGCACGACCTCGCCGTCTCATCAATTTCTCAACACGTATCTGGACGGCGCAGGCTTGGGAACTTGGGGCCAAGAATCGTTCTGGGTCGGCTCAGGCGCAGGCCGCCACCAAGTCTTCGGACACGTGTGCGGGAAGATCGGTTACGCGGCCCAAGGGTACAACGCCGACCATGACATCTTGATCTGCGGCACCTGACGCTTCGCTCCAGCGCACCGCTAACGGCGCGCCGGAGCGGTTTCGGGAAACGTGCTTTGCCAGGCCGGGTGCGCGCGGAGCAACTGCAACGCGCGCGCCGTCAACGACTTGCCCGGCTCACTGCGAGGCCAAGTCGAAGCGCCAGACGGATGCGGCAACGGAATCACGTCGATGCGCCGCCGTCCGCGCGCGATCTCGAACGATTTACCGATCTGCTCGACGAGAGGAAGCGCCGGCAAGAACTGTTGAATGGCGAGGCGCCCGATCGGAATCAGCAGCGTCGGCTGCAGCAGCTCGAGCTCGCGCTCCAGCCATGGTCGGCACTCGGCAACCTCCAGATCCGAAGGCACGCGATCGCCTCCGCGCGGATTTTTACCGGGAAAGCAGCGACACGTGGCCGCCATGTAAACCCGTGCCCGAAAGTCCGCTTCATCCACGCCCAGCGTGGCAAACCACTTGAACAGCTGTTTGCCCGCCGTCCACGCGAATGGCCGACCCAATATCGGCTCCTTGTCGCCCGGCGCCTGCCCCACCAACAAAATCTTGGAGCGCGCCGGTGGGCCCACGACCGGCGGCCCCGTCATGTCGCCGCAGCGCCGGCAAGCGCGCAGCGCCGCCTGGTGCTCCTGAAGCAAGGTCAGGCGCTTCACTAGTCTGCGGTGAGCCCGATATTCAGCAGGATGCCGGCGACCAAGCCGACGATGGCCGCCGCCACCAGGCCCACTTTGAACCACATCGGCCGGTAGCCGTAGGCGTCTTCAGGTTCTCCCACCGCGACGCCAAACGCCGCCGCGCAGAACAACACGCAGCCGAGCATCGTTCCGAAGGGAAAAAACCGCTGCACTCCGATCAGCATCGCCACGTTGAGCCCGAGCACGAGCAGCCCTACCGCAGCCGCTCCCGCCGGCTTCAGTCGCTGCGCCAGGGCGGATTTTCCGATCGGTACCGTCGTCATCTTTCCTAACCTCGAAGGTGCGACGCTAGGGCCGGGGCGGCTGGACGTCGAGGGTGGGCAACCTGTAGCTGCACCGCCAAAACGCTAGTCGCAAGCTCGATTCGCGGCGCAGCGCGGCAAGAGGCTCCCATCCCTTGCAGTGGTGTGATGACCGCGCGGTCGCCTTCGCAGCATCGGTGTAGAAATCCGGTGTCTCAGGCCGCGCTCGCAGCGACGCGGGAGCGGTGGCTGGCCGCCGCGGTCGGCGCACCCCAAGATCGCCGCCGGGAGCAAGGGGCAGCAATCTTTCATTCGTCAGGAGCTGAGAGCGAATGCTGATTGGTGGCACTCACTCCATGGAAGGCAGGGCGCGCCAAGGGCCATCAAATGGATCGAGTCGGCTTCACGTCCACGCGTCCGCCCGATCGCGTGCCGCGAGCACGAATTTGTAATTACCGCTTAGCTCTCAGTAGTGACCAATCGCAATTGACTAGCTAACACCCCGCTCATACACTCTTTAATCCAGGATGCGGCCTACGGGTCGTCAGGGCCCGAACATCGCCAGGAATTTCATGAAATCGATCTCCCTTAGAACCGTTGCGCTCGCCGCTCCCATCGTTTCTCTCTTCGCCGTCATCAACTGCGCCCCGGACGATCCGACCGTAACCAACACGGGTGGCTCCTCCTCGTCGGCCGGTACGACGACGACCCCAACTGCCGGCACCGACAGCACCCCCACCGCCGGTACGCCGGCAACGTCGGGCGGGTCCAGCAGCAGTGCCGGCTCAACGTCAGGCGGGACCGGGGCCGGGACCGGCGGGGCGGCCGGCGGTAGCGCCCCCAACGGTGGCACCGGCCCCAGCGCCGGCACCAGCAATGGCGGAACGGGCACCGGCGGTGGCGCAGCGGGGACCAGCACGGGGGGCACCGGTACCGGCGGCGGTGCCGGAGACGTCACGGTCGACAGCATCCTCGGCGGCGAGAGCAGCTACAAGAACCCAGGTTGGAAGGATTCGTGGTGGGTGACGGGCTGCAAGTCCAAGCACGACCACGACTGCTACACCGTCGAGCAGTGCCCCGCCGGCGGCGCGCGCACGAAGGAAACGTTCCCGGTCGGTGGCGTCCCTGGGCAACACTACAAGGTCACGTTCAAGTACGAGGGCCTGAACGAAGGCCGAAGCTACACCGGCGGCAAGAAAGACGTACCGATCGCCGCGGACGCCCAGACGCGTCTCGACAACGACTCCTTCCACCGCGACGGCACGGCCCAAAGCACGACCTACAATGAGCTTCGGCTGACGGTTTATGACGACAAAGGCATGGAGGCGCGCCACTACTTCATGAACTCGTTCCCGGTCGCCGAAAATCACATCCAGTACTCGTCGTCGTACACCAAGTCGATCGTGATCGTCGGCGGCGGCAAGATCGAGCACATGGTGTTCGACTCGAATTGCCACGCTATCGACAATTGCAACGCGGGCCTCGTCAGCGGCACTACCTGCAACTCACCGCGTCGCCTTCCTGGCGATTCGGCCAACCTGATGCTGCCGCCGTTCTCCGAAGATCCCAAAGACAACTCCATCAAAGCCACGGATTCGACGGCGATCAGCGTCACCGCCAGCCGCTCTCAGCCCTGGAAGGCGCAGGCGTCGCACTTGAAGGTGACCGCCATCTCGGTGACCACCGACCCGGTGACCATGGACTATCCGTGATTTGAGCAGCCTCGAGGAAAGAACCCGGGCGGTGGCGCGCATCTGCGTGCGCCGCGCCCGGTGTCTTGCCAAAAGAGGCGAGCGCGCGGCACAGGGGCGCGCGACCGAGAGCCGTCAGCGACTCCCCAGGGATGTTCAGCTTTCTGGCCCTCACTAGGTTCAGTACGTTTCACAACCGCGTGAAGCATGGAGTAGGGTTCGTCCTGCCCGAGTTCCGATAGCTGACGGCAAGCGCACGAGCATCTGGATGGAATGCTCGGCGGCCCGGCCCAATGAGTTGCTGCATCCGATCGAAAGGTTTGCATCCGTGAGATCAATCAAATCGAAGACCGCCCGTTGGATACGCGCGGTGAGCGCGCTGGCTGCGCTGGCGGGTGGGCTCGTAGCTACGCGACACGCGGCGGCCGAGGTCACGCTGGTCAAATCGGACCCGTGGGAGGTCTACACTTCGGGTCGCGTCAACGTCTTCTTCGGGCTCGCGGTCGGCCAAGGCATGCCGAAAGCGCAGCTCCGAGGCGGCGGCGTCGAGTCGGCCCTCGACGAGGAACCCAGCACCGACCCCAACGCGCAGGGCAAGCTCTTCAAGATGCGCGTGCACAGCGGCTTCGTGCCCAACGTGCTCAGCGTGGGCGTCCGCAGGAAGATGGGAGAATCTACCCTGCGCGCCCAGTTGTCGGTTTGGGGCACGCTCGAGACGCTGTCGCAGCGCAAGTTCGAAGCGGTCGCGGCCGACTTTCGCGAGGGCTACTTGGAGGCCGACGGCGCATGGGGAACGTTCACGGCGGGCCGCTTCGGGAGCTTGTTCTCACGCGGCATCACCGAAACCGACTTCATGTACGGCCACGGCTACGGCGTCGGATTCTGGGGCGGCACCGTCGGGCAACCGGGCCCCGCCGCGGGTTTGATTGGCTTCGGCGTCCTCGCCAATAGCTTCTCGCCGGGCATGATGTACACGACGCCAAAGCTCGGCGGCGTCCGCTTGGCGCTTGGCATCTTTGATCCGGTCAGCATGGCCGGTTCGTGGGACGGCTCCCGCACCGCGCGCCCAGAGGCCGAGCTCACGTACGACTTGGGATCGCCCGACAGCTTCTTCAAGCTGCATCTCTACGCGAACGGCGCCTATCAGAAGGTCTACCAAGGGCCGCTCGACTCGACCGTGCGCGGCGTCGGTGGCGGCTTCCGCACCGAAATTGGACACTTTCACCTCGGCGCCGGCGGACATACCGGAAAGGGTCTCGGCCTGTATTACGCGCTCGAGGGGTCAGCGGCCGACACCTTGGGCCAAGGGCTACCGTTTCGCACCGCCGACGGCTATTCGATCTTCGCCCAATATGTCCTCGGCGCGGTCGATCTGAACGCGAGCTTCGGCCAGTCGCGCATCCACCTCTTGGATTTGGATCTGCAGCCAGACCGCGCTGATCTGCATCCCATCCAGACCCAGACGGGAATCTCGGCCGGGGTCGTGTACCACCTGAATGAGAGCTTCCACCTGGACCTCGACTACCTGCGCGCACAATTCCGCTGGTACGGTGGGTACAAGCAAGACCTCAACTACTTCAACACAGGCGCCACGCTGACCTGGTGAGCTGCGATCCTCCTCTCGGCGAAAGGTGCGCAAGCGTGAACCGGAACCCAAAAACCAGGCGTTGGTTGAAATCTAGCGTCGCCCTGACCGCTTTGACCGCTGGTCTGCTCGCGAGCAACCACGCGTCAGCCGAGGTCGTGATCGCCAAAGGCGAGACGTGGGACGCGTACATCTCGGGGCGCGTAGGCGCTTTCGCGAGCTACGCCTTCGGAGAAGGTCGTCCCTTACCCAAGCTAGCCGGCAGCACCATCGAGCCTGGCGGAGGCGTAGACAACGACGATCCGACCAACGACACCATCTACGAATACGACGCGGCGGGGATGCCGCTACCTAAGCAGGGCAAGCTGCGCAAGCTGCGCGTCCGTAGCGGCTACTACCCAAATATCCTCACGTTGGGCGCGCACAAGACGTTCGGACCAAATCTCAAGCTCACGGCGCAGGTGTCGCTGTGGGGCACGATAGAGCCGGACTTCGCCAAAGGGTCTTTGCCACCCAATCCCCAGCGCGCCAACGGTGGCCGCGAAAACAGCGTGCAAGCCGACTTCCGCGAAGGCTTCATGCGCGCGGAGGGAACGTGGGGCGAGGTCAACGGAGGGCGCTTCATGGGCCTGTTCGGACGCGGGCTCACGGAAATCGATGCGCTGTACGGCCACGGTTACGGCGTGGGCTTTCCGATGCTGCGTCGCAGCTATTCCGTTCCTGTCACCGGTGACCTTCGCTACCAAGGTCCCACGGGCGGCATGACCGGTTTTGGCGTGCTGGGCGCCACCTACGCCGCGGGCGTCACCTATGACACTCCCAGCGTCTCGGGCGTGAAGCTCTCCCTCGGCATCTTCGATCCCGCCACGTACATCGGCGCGGGCTACGGCAGGACCAGCACGCCTCGTGGGGAAGCCGAGCTCAGCTACAAACTCCAACGAGATGGGCTGCTCGTCCGCTTGTTCGGAAGCGGGGGCTTTCAGTCACTACCCGTTCGCTCCAGCTCCGAATCCATTTGGGGCGCCAGCGCCGGTGGCCGCTTCGAGTTTGGTCCCGTCCACGTCGGCTTGGGCGGCTTCCTGGGCAGGGCGCCGGGCATCAACTACGCCTTCGACGACAATCCAGCGCTCGCCAGCAGCACCAGCACGCGCGTCGTGCCCGATGGCGCCGGCGGCATGATCATGGAGATGAGCCACGACCTCCGCAACACGCGCGGCTTCGTCGGCATGGTGCAGGTCGTCCTTGGCCCGGTCGATATCAACGCCGGCGCCGGACAGACCGTGGTCCTACAAGCCGATTCCGACAAGGCGAACGCCGCCAAAGTGAGCACGCTCAAGTCGCAAACCGCCGTCACGGCGGCGGTCGTGTACCACATGAACGAAAGCTTCCACCTGGACCTCGACTTCATCAACGGCGCGTACAAATGGTACAACGGCGAGAGCGAGAGTCTGAACATGCTCAACGGCGGCGTGACGGTGACATTCTGAGCGTGCAGCGGCGGGGCGGCTCTGGCATACGGACAAGCATGCGTTGGTTCTGCCTGGTCGCTGCCGTCGCCCCGCTTGCCGCCTGCGGCGCCGCCGAGGTTCAAACTCAGAAGCTGAAGGACGGCAGCTACAAAATCACGTGTGAGCTCTCGATGGACGAATGCATCCGTCGCGTCCAAGACGAGTGCAGAAGCCAACGGTTCCGCATCCTCGAAGGCACCAGCGAGACGCGCCTCCGCGACGCGCCGCCGTTCGAAAAGGCGTACCACACCAGTCGGCTGCATCTGACGTGTACGGACGACGGCGCGAACCCCCTGCTGACGTTCGGTAAGACCGCCGCCGAGCCGGCTGCCGCGGCTCCTGCGCCCGCCTGTGCTCCGGGAGAGACTCGCACCTGCGTCGGTGCCGGCGCCTGCAAGGGCGGGCAAGCGTGCTTGCCGGACGGCAAGAGCTTTGGTCCGTGCGATTGCGGCCCGGTCGCGCCCGTTGCTCCGGCCAGCACCGAGCCCGTCCCGCCCGCACCCCCGACCGATCCGGCGGTGGGCAGCCCGCCGGCCCCCATGCCCCCTCCCCCCACCCCCTAAGCCTCGGCAGGCGTCGGAGCGCCCGGCGGGCGAGAGAGCCCGTCAGGGGCCGCAAGGCGAGCGTCTTGTCCCCCGAGACTGCGTGTTTTTTACAAACGCAAGACCGACTTTCCCGGCGATCCGCGGCTCTGGTTGAGCCTCCTGACGCTCAAAGGAAAGAACCATTCCAAAAAGTCGATCCGCGTCAGGTCCCGGAGGTCACTATGGCGCATGGTCCCGGCATTTCTCGTCCTCGGCTTCTCGGCGGAAGAGTGCGCCCGAATCACCGCATTGATGTAACTGACCTGTCCTAAGCTGCCCGGCCTGACTCGCTTGTGCGTCTGGCTCGGGAGCTGAACGAAGGCGCAAGCGAAAAAAACCCGAGGATTGTGGGACATGAACATTAGAAAGCGAACGCTCGGCAAACTCGGCCTGGTACTGGCAGCCATTCCGCTGCTCATGCTCGGCTGCAACAACAACAAGAGCGGCGCGGCCGCCGCTTCCTCGGGCGCGGCGCCGGCGGGTGACAAGATCGTCAAGCTCGCCTTCGTGACCAACAACCCCAGCCAGTTCTGGAAGATCGCCGAAGCTGGCCTCCGCAAGTACGAGAAGGAAGCAAAGATTCAGGTCGACATGAAGATGCCGCCCAACGGCACTCCGGAAGACCAGAACCAGATCCTTCAGAACCTGGCCAGCCAGGGCTACGACGCCATCGCCGTCAGCGTGATCGCGCCGAAAGACCAGCTGCGCATCTTGGACGAGGTCGCCGCCAAGACGAACCTCATCACGTTCGACTCGGACGCCGACAAGTCCAAGCGGCTGTTGTACATCGGCACCAACAACTTCGAGGCCGGTAAGGCCCTCGGTGAGCGCATCACCAAGATTCTTCCCGACGGCGGCAAGATCGCCGTGTTCGTCGGCACCCTGTCGGCCGACAACGCCGCGCAGCGCCTGGCCGGCATCGAAGCCGCCATCAAGGACCACAAGATCGAGATCGTGGACAAGCGCGAGGACAACACCGACCGCGCCAAGGCCCGCTCGAACGTGGAAGACATCATCAACGCCCACAAGGACCTGAACCTGGTGGTCGGCCTCTGGAACTACAACGGCCCGGCCATCGCCGCCGCCATCGAGGGCCTCGGCAAGCAGGGCAAGGTCAAAGCGGCCGTGTTCGACGAGGACGACGCAACGCTCGACGCCATCAAGAGCGGCACCATCGAGGCGACCGTCGTGCAGAAGCCGTTCCAGTTCGGCTACCTGTCCGCCAAGTGGATGCACGACCTGGCCACCAAGAACGCCGACACCAAGAAAGCCATCCCGGCCAACGGCGTGATTGACACCGGCGTCACCGTCATCGACAAAGCCAACGTCGAGTCCTTCAAAGCGGAGCTGACCGCGATGAAGAAGTCGGTCCAGTAAGCGTCCCCAAGTCTCCGAAAGCACACCAAGACGGCCATGAGCGAGGTTCCTCAAAGCGAAACGCCACTGCTCCGAATGCGCGGCATCACCAAGCGCTTTCCCGGGGTGGTGGCATTGCAAGGTGTTTCGCTCTCGCTCAAGGCCGGTGAGGTGCTCGCGCTGATGGGCGAGAACGGCGCCGGCAAGAGCACCCTGATGAAGATCTTGGGTGGCGTGCAGCCACCCGACGAGGGTGAAATCGAGATCGACGGCAAGCCCGTCGCTTTCGATGGCGTCAAGGACTCGAAGGGCAGCGGCATCGCGCTCATCCATCAAGAGCTGATGCTGGCGCCCAACCTCGACATCACCTCCAACATCTTCTTGGGCAACGAAGGCGCGAAGGGCGGGCTGTTCGGCCCGCTCAACCGCCCGAAAATGAACGCGCGCGCGACCGAGCTGATCGCGCGCGTCGGTCTGCGCCTGCCGGTCACCACCCAGGTCTCGCGGCTGACCGCGGGCCAGATGCAGATGGTCGAAATCGCCAAGGCGCTTTTGACCAAGGCCCGCATCATCATCATGGACGAGCCGACATCGTCGCTAGCAGGCGCCGAGTCGGAGCAGCTGTTCAAGATCATCCGTCAGCTGAAGGCCGACGGTATCGGCATCATCTACATCTCGCATCGTATGCAGGAGGTGATGGATCTGGCCGATCGCATCACGGTGCTGCGCGACGGCCGCTACGTCGGCGACCTGCACCGCGCCGAGGCCACCCACGACAAAGTCGTGGCCATGATGGTCGGGCGCGAGCTCAGCAACCACTACTTCCCCGAAAAGCGCGAGCGCACCTCGACCGAGCCCATGCTCGAGGTAAAAGACCTGATAGTGCCGGGCGCGCCCGACCGCGCCAGCTTCACCGCTCGCAAGGGCGAAATCTTGGGCTTCGCCGGCCTGATTGGCGCCGGTCGCACCGAGCTGATGGAAGCCATCTTTGGCGTGACGCCCGCCCTCGCGGGCTCGATGAAGCTCGACGGCCGCCCCTACGCGCCGCACGAGCCGCGCCAAGCCATCGACGCCGGCGTCTACTTGGCCCCCGAAGACCGCAAGCGCCACGGCCTCGTGCTGCCCATGTCGGTCGCGCAGAACACGTCACTACCGAACGTGTCCAGCTACGCCGCCTTTGGCTGGCTCGATCGCAAGACCGAGCAAGAGGTCGCCGAAAACGGCGTGAAACGCCTGCGCACCAAAACCCCGAGCATCAAACAAGCCGTGGGCAATCTCTCGGGCGGCAACCAGCAAAAGGTCGTGCTGGCCAAATGGCTGGCCATGGCCCCCAAGGTGCTCATCTTGGACGAGCCCACCCGCGGTATCGACGTCGGCGCCAAAGCCGAAATCTATCGTCATATGGCGGACTTGGCCGAGCAAGGCATCACCATTTTGATGGTGAGCTCCGATATGGAAGAAACTATCGGCATGAGCGACCGCGTCGTCGTCATGCACGAACGAAAACTCAAAGGAGTGCTCGAGCGGCACGAGCTCACGCAGCTCGCGATCGCAGATTTGATGACCGGTAACCCGGAGGCGCGAGGCTCGCTCGCGCCGAAGGCGACCGGGGAAAGCAATGTGGCGGCGTCATGAGACGTGAGCTCGGAATGTTGATCGCGCTGGTGCTGATGTGCATCGCGCTCTGGACCTCGAACTCGGATTTCTTGAGCGCGTCGAACGTCGTGAACACGACGCGCCAAGTGTCCATGCTCGGGATTTTCGCGATCGGTATCGCGTTCGTGATCATCACCGGCGGCATCGATCTCTCGATCGGTTCCGTAGTCGGTCTCACGGGCGTCATCATCGCGCGGCTCAGCTCGACGCAGACCGGTGGCTTGGGCTACCCGCTGTGGGTGGGCGTCACGGTGGCGCTGCTGGCGGCCGTCATCGTGGGCGTGCTGCAAGGCCTGCTCATCACGCGGCTCAAGCTGCAGCCATTCATCGTTACGCTGGGCGGCATGTTGCTCCTGCGCGGCGTGTCCCAAACCATCGTCGACGGCGGCGTGATCAGCATGGGTGACTCGCCGTTGCTGAACCTAGCCAGCGGCGGCCTGCTGCACATCGGGCGAGATCCGCTGATCGGCTGGCCCTTGGTGATCTTCGGCGCGGTCGCCGCGGTCGGCGCCTACGTGCTGCACTACACGGTGCTGGGCCGCTACATCTACGCCATCGGCGGCAACCGCGACGCCGCGCGCTACTCCGGCATCAACGTCAACCGGGTCGAGCTCTTGACGTACGTCATCTCGGCCGGCACCGCCGGCATAGCCGGCATCTGCTACGCCGCGTACATCGGCCAGATGTCGCAGCAGGTCGGCGTCGCCTACGAGCTTTACGCCATCGCGGCCGCGGTGCTGGGCGGCTGCTCGCTGCGCGGCGGCGAAGGCACTATCTTCGGCATTCTGATCGGCGCTTCGATGATGCGAGTCATCGACAACGGCATCAACATGTTCCAGGTCCAATACACGGACCCGGACGGCATCCGTCGCATCTGGCGCCTGAACCCGAACTGGAACTGGATCATCGTCGGCGCCGTCATCCTCGTCGCCGTCATCCTCGACCAGGTCGTGCACATGGTGCAGGCCGCCCGCCGCCTCAAAGAAGCCGGCCAACCCAAGCCCGCATCCGGCCCCCCGAGCGGCGCGCCCCCCGAAGCCGCGAAGAGTCCGGTCTAGGGTTTTGTTTCCTCCGGTCCTTGCCCTAGCGCGTGGCGACGCAGTCGACCAGTGGCGCAGCGGGCGCTCGGCCTCGCCGAGTTTTGTTCACTACGGTCTGCTAGTGCCGATCGCGATCTGCTGGTGCCAAGGTCGGTTGGGGTGATTCTGGCTCGCGCTTTGCGCGAGCTCGCGCTGTAGCAGAGCGCTCCGCTTTGCCGTCTCGTGAGCAACGGATCCGCACGAGCGACGGCTCCGACGAACTACGGACCCGCTCCGCTGTACGGACTCCGTCAGCTCGACGCAGGGTCCGCCTCGTCGCGGCGCCCCAATCTCCCCTTCTGCCCTTCTGACCTTCCTGTGAAAAAATCTGGGTCCGTTATTGCGCGGTCCAGGCTCCGTCCACCAGCAGGCACGTCCCTGAGACGAGCTTGGCGGCGTCGGAGGCGAGGTAGATGACGGCGCCGGCGACGTCGGAGATGTCGCCGATTTTGTTGGCGGGGATGCGGCGCAGCACGTTGGCGCGGTACTCAGGGTCGTCGAGGCGTTCGGCGGTGCCGGGGGTGTAGATGAAGGTGGGGCCGACGGCGTTGACGGTCACGCCGAGCTTGGACCATTCGAGCGCCATCACGCGCGTCAGCTGATTCACTCCGCCTTTGCTGGCGCAGTAGACGGCGTGATCCACGATGCCGACCACGCTGGCTTGCGAGCTCATGTTCACGATGCGGCCGTAGCCGCGCGCCACCATGCCGCGCGCGGCGGCTTGAGCGCAGAAGAACAACCCCTTGAGACTGACCTCCATCATCTCGTCCCAGTCTTTTTCCGTCACCTCGAGCGCGGGGTGGTTGGCGCCGAGGCCGGCGTTGTTGACCAAGATGTCGAGCCGCCCGAAGTGCTTTTCGACCTGCGCGACGCCTTCGTTGATGGACGCCACGCTGCGCATGTCCATCGGCACCACCAGCGAGCCGGGAATGGTGGACGCAAGCTCTGCCAACGCCTTCTCGTCACGGGCGCTGACGGCAACCTTGGCCCCCACCTCGGCCAGCGAGCGAGCCAGACCGTAGCCGATTCCGCGGCTGGCCCCCGTGACCAGCGCGACTTTGCCATCGAGACGGAAGCTAGGGGCGTACTTGGTCTGATCGGTCATGGCGTCCTCTTGCGTCTGGCCCACATTGGGCCGACCTCGACAAGGTGCCTCGAATCCCCCCGATCCGTCACTGATTTAGCGTCCAACGGCGCGCAAATCCGTCAACTTACAACCATGCCGCGGAGCCTGTTCCGAACCCCGCCGCGCGTGTAGTCTCCGCCCCGGCATGACCCCGCTTTCGCGGTACGTAGTGGAGACACTCGTCACGTTGCTGGCGGTGGTGGCGCTTTCGGTCGTGCTGCTGAGCGCGCTTCGCCGTGTCGGGGTCGGCAAGACCGGCGGCCCGCTCGAGCTGTTGGCACGGCTGCCGCTCGAAGGTCGCCGCGCGGTGTATCTGGTGCGGGCGGGCGAGACCGTTTACGTGCTGGCCGCGTCCGAGAGCTCGCTGGCCAAGCTGGGCGAAATGCCGCGCGGTACACTGCCAGAAGCCGAGCTGCTGGAGCCGCGCACGTTCAGCTCGGTGCTCAAGCGTGCCGTGGGCATGCCCGACGCGGTCACGCCGCCGGCGACACCTGCCAAGCCTCCCCGCGCTACCGAGGAAACGCCGTGACGGCTGCCCCGGATCTGTTTGCGCGCCCCGTCACGCTGATCATCGCGCTGGGGGTGGCGACGCTACTGCCCTTCGCGTTCATGACGCTGACGGCGTTCGTGAAGATCTCGACCGTATTGCAGATCGTGCGCGGCGCTATCGGCGCGCAGAACGTCCCCTCCAGCACCGTTATCATGGCTTTTGCGGGCGCCCTCACCATTCTGGCGATGGCTCCGCTCGGCACGCGCCTGAGCGATCGGCTCTCGCCGTTGCTGACGCCGAGCGCCCAGGCCGAAACCAGCGAGTGGATCTTGGGCGTCGCGGCGGCCGCAAAGGAGCCCGTCGTCAGCTTTTTGCGGCAGAACGCCGCCGAGCGCGAGCGCACGCGCTTCTTCGAGATCGCGCGTGCCGCGCGGCCACCGGCGGAGCGCGACGTGGTGAAGCGCGACGACCTCACGGTCGTGGTGCCCGCGTTCGTAGTCACCGAGCTGCTCGAAGCCTTCGCGCTCGGGTTTGCCATCTACCTCCCGTTTCTGGTCATCGATTTGGTCGTCGCCAACGTGCTCTTGGCGCTCGGCATGCAGATGCTGAACCCCAGCCAGGTCAGCTTGCCCTTCAAGCTCTTGCTGTTCGTGGCCATCGACGGCTGGGGCCTTTTGGCTCAGGCCTTGGTGACGGGCTACAAGTTCTGAACGGACCGCGGGCGCCCGGCACGTCGCTTGCTCCTCCGCGGGGATGGAGAAAAAAGTCAAAGGCGGCAAACAGCCAGCCCAGCAAGGCACCGTCCATCCCGAGACGCAGGCGCCCGTCCGGCAAGGCGTTGCCGACGCCAACAGCTCGAAGACGCACACCGGTGGACAGCCGGACGCGCGCTCGAACCACGACAAAGACGGCAATGGTGGCGTCGCAGGAAGCAGGCAAGGACGGAGGTAAAACCGCATGGCAAACAAGAACAGCACTCCTCCCGGAGCCTTCGTGGGCCCCGGCTATTCCGGCTTTGGCGGCAGCGCGGGCTACTTCGGGGGCGGCCTGGGCGGGGTGAGCGGCGGCGGTGGCGGCGGGGAGCCGTCGACGGAGCCCTGGCGCCCTGCCCCCGACACGCACCACGATGACCGCATTTACGACGACATTCGTGAGCGGCTGACCCAATCGCTCGATATCGACGCGAGCGAAATCGAAGTGAGCGTCGAAGCGGGCGTCGTCACCCTCGAAGGCAGAGTCGAAGAACGCGCCATGAAGCACTCGGCGGGAGAAATCGCGGAGCGCGTGCCCGGGGTTCATCGCGTTCGCAACAACCTGCACGTCGGCGAGCCACTGCTCGATCGACTCCGCGACAAGCTCGCGGGGCGAGATTGAGCGAATTTGCAGGTACGCATCCGCCCCGCGCGGCGTGAGTTGCCACGCTGCGCGGGGCGAGCGTCGCCGCGCGCCTGTCGATGGCGCGTCAGCGCCGCGGCACGGCTCTTGCGACTTTGCGGACATGAACCATGAATGGAAAGACCCAGCGCCGGGTCTCGAAGCGTTTTCTCCGTGCGTCGGCAAGTGGCACACGGAAGGCCAGCAGCTCGAAAGCCCACTCGGTCCGGCAAGCCCCTTCGTGGCTGTCGAAACGTTCGAGTGGCTCGACGGTGGGCACTTTCTGGTGCATCGACTGGAGGGCAAGTTCGGGCGCCAACCCAGCGCTTGCGTCGAAATTCTGGGTAAGAACGAGGAAGGCCTGTTCGCCCACGCGTTTTACAACGACGGTAACAGCAACGACTGGCGCGTGACCGCGGTCGGCCATGGCCTCGTCCAGGAAGGCACGTGGTCGAAAGGCTCGGGCGAGACCTTCCGCGTGCGCTACACGGCCCGCTTCATCGAAGAGGGCAACACCATCGAGGGCAAGTGGGAGCAATCCCGCGACGGGAAGAGCTGGAGCACGTTCCTCGAAACCCGCGCCACCAAAGCACAACCGCTACCCAACACCAGCGTCGGCGACTGATTGGTGAGCGCGACCGCGCCGCGAGCCAGCTTCAGGCTTCGCGGCGCTGAGCGACGGGAGCCGTCGACAACGACAACGATTTTCCGGGAATGGACAGCGCGTTGAGAATGGTCTCGAGCATGCGCAACGCACGCGCCAGGCGCGCAGGCGAATCCACCAGTTGCGGAGCCAGCTCGGCCAGCGAAGGAAAGCGCTCCGTGAGGCGAGCGTAGGTGCCGGGTTGGTCGGCGCTGGCGAGGCCCATCTCGATCTCGATGCAGATGCGCTGCGCCTCTGCCGGGCGCAGCTGGGCGTAGCGCGCGACCTTCACCAGCCACTCGAACAACGCGACCTCATGGTCGGCGAAGCTGGGACCGGGTACGACGAACGCTTGCCCGCCGCATGCACACGGCGACGCTACCTGATTCTGAACGTCGCGCCGGGTCAGAGTGACCGCCCCACAGGCGCGACAATGAGTCGGCAAGAGCTGCACGCCAGAGACCTTAGTCATAACCCGGCAGAGTGCAAGATTAAGGCGTGCTGACGGTGGGCCGACGGTCCAGTGTCAGCGCAACCGGTTCGCATACTTGGGTGAGCCGCACGCGCGCCGAGTCGTGTCACTTCCAGCCACGCTGCCTCGTCTAGTCCGCGAAGGCGCCCAATTCAGGGCGAAATGGCCGAGAAATGCAACAGCGATTGGATCCCAACGAAATTGCCCCAGAGCTCATGCAAGCCATGCTGGAGCTCGAACAAAAAGTGCGAAGTAGCGGGCTCGAGCACGGCTTGATGCGGCTCGTGAAAACACTTGCCTCCATGCTCAACGGTTGTGCCTTTTGCGTTCACATGCACACGCGCGAGGCGCGGGCCGCCGGCGAAAGCGAGGAGCGCTTGTATTTGCTGAGCACTTGGCGTGAATCGCCGCTGTACAGCGAGCGCGAACGCGCCGCGCTCGCCTGGACCGAGGCGCTCACGTTGTTGGCCAGCTCGCGCGCGCCGGACGACGTGTACGCCGCCTTGGCGCTCGAGTTTTCCGAAGTCGAGCGCGTGCAGTTGACCATGGTGATCGTCGCCATCAACGGCTGGAACCGCATCGCCGTCGGCTTCCGCAAGCTGCATGCGACGAAGGGCGAGCGTGCCGCGGCTTGACACCGAACGCGTCACGGCGATGCGCCCCCGCTTGGTGCGCATCGCCTACCGCATGCTCGGATCCGTGGCCGAGGCCGAAGACGCGGTGCAAGAGTCGCTATTGCGCTACCAGCGCGTGGACGCCGACGTCGACAACCCGGAGGCATTTTTGGCGCGCACGGTGACGCGCGTCTGCCTCGACGCGCTGAAATCGGCGCGGCGCCGGCGCGAGACTTACGTCGGGCCTTGGTTGCCAGAGCCGATCTTCGACGCGGAAGAGACAGTCAGCGACGACGTGACCTTGACGTTGATGCTCGCGCTCGAACGGCTTTCCCCGCTGGAGCGCGCGGCATTCTTGCTGCACGACGTATTCGGCGTAGCCCTAGACGAGGTGGCCAATACGCTCGAGCGCGAGCCCGCCGCCTGCCGCAAGCTAGCGACTCGAGCTCGAGAGCACCTGCGTGAAGCGCGCCCGCGCTACGGCGTCTCGGCCGAGCGCGGCGCACAGATTGCGCACGCGTTTTACGTGGCCTCGCGCGCGGGTGACGTGTCGGCGCTGCGGCGGTTGCTGGCCGAGGACGTCGTCGTCTACTCCGACGGCGGCGGCAAACGCAGCGCCGCGACCAAGCCCGTGGTCGGGCTTTCGCGCGTGGAGCGCTTCTACGCCGGGCTGGCGCGCAAAGACGAGCACCGCCCTGCGCGCTTCTACCGACCGGCGCAGATCGACGGCCTCCCCGGCTTCGTCAGCGTCGGTCGCGACCACGCCCCGCAAACCACCGCTCTCGAGCTGGACGGCGACGGCAAGATCGTCGCCATCTACATGGTGAGAAATCCGGAAAAGCTCGAGCGCGTACCCGCGCTATTTCCGTCTCACTGAGCTCCGCGAGCGCTCAGCCCAAATTCAAGCGCTCGAAGCGCATCATCGATTCGAGACGGGACGCATCGATGTCGCGCTCACCTTCGCGACGCGCCCAGGCCAGGCTGCGCGGCGTCGGGCTGGGCGCCCGCACGAGCATGAGGTGGGTACGCGCCGAAGCCACCGCTTCGAAGCGTGGCGTGGGACGTTCGTTGAAGGGTCGCGTGGGCAGCTCGGAGTTGGACGTTGAAAGCTTCTTTGCCAGCATGACCCCCTAATCTTCCTCAAGCTCCGTGTCCGCTCTGCAAAGCGCAGGTGTCTTCTTCGTATCCAACGTCATCGACGCTCGAATGAGTGGTCGCGTGACTCACATTGCCCGTGAGGCGCAATGGATACACTCGCTTGCTCAGTGTTAAATAAGACGGCGAGCGCGGGGGGCGTTCTCGGCAATCGTTACGTACGTGAATACGCTGACGGCATGCGCCGTCTGTGTTGCTGGCGCGCGAGCGGCGAACACCAGTCGGTCGACAAAACACCGAAGGCGACTTGCGTCGCCTTCGGTGGGAATCCCAATTTGCCTGTCGAGGTGAGTCGCGGCGGTGGGTTCTAGAGTTAGTGGCACCTCGCCCAAGGGGCGTGGGGGTTAGGGGGGTGGGGGGAGGGGTAGGGTGCCCACCGCGGGGGGACGCGGCGGCGAGGTGCCACTTCAACCATAACCCCCTCATCGAAGAACACAAGGGGCGGCCGGTGATGCTGGCGCTCTTTCTTACTCGAGCTCACTCAAGCTCAAGCGCCGCCTTGAGCAGCGACAGCGCGCCAGCGCGCCACGGCAGTCTCGGGAGGGTAGCTCGGCCTCGGTCAGCCGCGCGTCGTGCTGCGGTAGCGGCCGGAGCGGGAGCCTTTTTCGTCGTTCGCCCACCTACTTAGCGATGCGGGGCTAAGGTCGCTGCACCACGGCAGTTTTCGAGGTTTCGGCCTGAGGGCGGACGGGCCGTGACGCCAGGAGTGTGGGTGCGACGGAAAACTACATCCGCTTCGGGGTTTGATCGGCCGCGCGGGAATAGCAGGCAAATCTCGTGGTTTTAGCCGCCGCATGCGGCGCATTTGCGGTCTCGAGACAGAACGCGCCGCCGCGGGGCGGCCCGTCTGTTGACAGTGATCGAGACTTCTCTAGGATGCCGCCGCCTGAACCCCGACAACGCATGAATACGCTGGTTCCACTGGTAATCCCGCGTGTTTTTTTGGAGGCCTGATGGCTACCGACGTGATGATTGAAGCGACTGGGCTGACGAAGCGATTCGGCTCCACTCGCGCCCTAGACAAGGTGAGCTTCGAAGTGAGAAAGGGCGAGGTCGTGGGCTTCCTGGGGCCGAACGGCGCCGGCAAGTCGACCACGATGCGCATTCTCACGTGCTTCACCTCGCCGACCAACGGTACGGCCAAGGTGAAGGGCTACGACGTCTTCGACGACCCGCTCGGGGTTCGTCAAAGCCTCGGCTACCTGCCGCAGCGCGCGCCGCTGTACGCGGACATGACCGTGTACGACTACCTGCACTTCGCGGCGCAGATTCGCGGGCTCGACGAGTCGAAGTTCAAGAGCCGCTTGAAGAAGGTGATCGAGGTCTGCGGCTTGGCGCAGTCGCTGGGCAAGGACATCTCGACGCTGTCTCACGGTTACCGGCAGCGCGTCGGCCTGGGCCAGGCGCTGATCCACGATCCGCCCATCCTCATTTTGGACGAGCCCACCAGCGATCTCGACCCGAACGAGAAGGCCGAAGTTCTCAAATACATCAAAGAGATCGGCAAAGACCGCACCATCTTGCTCTCCACTCACAACCTGAGTGAGGTCGAGGAGGCCTGCGCACGCGCCATCATCGTCAGCAAGGGTCGCGTGGTCGCCGACGGGCCGCTGGACGAGATTCGCGCCAAGACCGGCCGCGTTCGCTACGTCGTCACCATCGACGAAAGGCGCGCCGAAGCGGGCGGAAAGGCGCCCGGCGCCAAGGAAGTGGACGAAGCTTTGCACAAGCTGAGCGGCGCCTCCGCGATTCGCGAGCTGCCCACCGACGAGAGCGCGCACAAGTTCGAGCTCTCGGGTCCGCACGACGGTGATCTGCGTGCGGAAATCTTCCGCCTGATCGTGGCCAAGAGCTGGACGTTGCTCGAGCTGCGCAAAGACGCGCAAAGCTTGGACGCGGTGTTCCGGGATCTCACGCGCGGGGACGAGAAGCTCGACCGCGGCGTCGACTGGGACAGCGGCGACGAAGACGAGGATGACGAAGACGAGGACGAAGCGCCCCGCAAGGGTGGCGCCGCGCCGGCTGCCGCCGACGAAGACGAGGATGACGAAGACGAGGACGAAGACGAGGATGATGAAGACGAGGACGAAGACGACGCCGGCGCACAGAAGCCGCAGGGGAAGGGCTGAGCCATGTCGCCGATGCTGATTATCGCCAAGCGCGAGTTTCGTTCGTACTTCGACTCGCCGCTGGCCTACGTGGTGATCTGCCTGAGCTTCCTGGTGCTCGGGGCGTTCTTCTTCTTGGTGGGCGGCGGTTTCTGGCAAGTCGACCGCGCGACGGTGTCGCGCATGTTCGAGCTGGCGCCGCTGGGCTTGGCGTTCTTGGTGGTGCCGGTCATCACCATGCGCCTGATTGCCGAAGAGAAGCGCAGCGGCACGCTGGAGATGTTGATCACGCTGCCGGTCAAGGACAGCGACGTCATCTTGGGTAAGTACCTGGGCGCCTTCGGGATGCTGATGGTGCTGGTGCTGGCGACCGCGATTTATCCGTTCGCCATGTTCAAGTGGCCGTGGAACTTGGGGCCGCTCGACACGGGGCCGGTGTTCGCCGGCTACGTCGGGCTCACCTTGTTCTGCGCCACCGCAGCCGCGATTGGCCTGTTGCTCAGCTCGCTGACGGACAGCCAATCCATCGCGTTCTTCTTGACCGTGTTCGTGCTGATCGTGTTGTGGTTCACCGGCTCGCTGGCGCGCTGGGTGGGCGGCGCGGCCGGCAACGTGCTCAATTTCATCGCCTTCGACACACGCCTGTCGGGGTTCGCGCGCGGTCTGGTCGACACGCGTGACGTGGTGTTTTTCTTGTCGGTGACGGCCACTTGCTTGGTCGTTTCCTTCCGCGCGCTCGAGCGCAGAAAGTGGGCGTGAGCCGTGGCTACCCAAGATCAAAAGAGGAAAGCGGCAACGCAAACCGGCCTGTACTTGGCCGTGATCATCGCGATCGCGGTCGTGGCCAACATGCTTTCGTTCAAGGCCTACTCGCGCATCGACACCACCCGTAACGAGCGCTACACGCTCAGCAAGGGCAGCGGCCGCTTGCTCGGCTCGCTGAAGACGCCGATTCAGGTCGATGCCTACGTCAAGACCGGTTTGCCGCAGCTCGACGCGTTCGTGCGCGACCTGACCGATCTTCTGAAGGAGTACGAGCGCGAAGGCAAAGGCAAGTTCAAGTTCACGCTGATCGAGCCGAACACCGACGAGCTGCGCGACCAGGCCAAGGAAGCCGGTCTGCAAGAGCAGCCCTTCGGCGAAATGAGCGCGACCGGCGAGGACCAGGCCGCCATCGCTCAAGGTTACTTGGGCTTGGTCTTCAAGTACGGCAGCGAAAAGGCGGTGATCCCGGCGCTCCCCCTGCAAAACGGCGGAGATGGCCTGGAGTTCTGGATCACCAACAAGATCCGTGAGATCCGCGACAAAGCCGACGACATCAAGCACCGCATCGGCGTCGTCACCGGCAAGGACGAGATCAAGCTGTCGGACGCGAACCTGGTGCCCAAGCAGGGCCAGGGTCAGGGCGGTCCGACCTTGAAGGGCATCCTCGAGCAAGCGTTCCCCTTCTACAAGGTGGAAGACCTGGACCTGAAAGACGGCGCCAACGCCATCGACAAGGATCTGGTCGGCATCATCATCACTCAGCCGCAGAAGGACTACAGCGAGAAAGAGCTGCGCCGCATCGACGAGTTCATGATGCTCGGCAACAAGTCGCTCGCCGTGTTCGCCTCGGCCGTCAACTTGAAGCCGAACGACGCCACGCTCAGCGCTTCGCTGAGCACGCACGGCCTCGACAAGCTGCTGGACGGCTACGGCATCCACATGAACAAGGACGCCGTGTTCGATCACGGCGCGCAGTTCCGCGTTCAAGTGATGACGGCTGGCGGTCAGCCCGCGTGGCTGCGTCACCCCGGCATCGCCCACGTCATCAACGACACGCGCATGGACGAGAAGGACAAGCTGCTCGACACCAGCTTTGCGGGTTTCTTCCGCCTGGACGAGGTCATCTTCCCCTTCCCTTCCAGCTTGGAGCTCAAGCGCGACAAGCAGCCGGCCGACGTGAAGCTGGCCGCGGTGGCCCGCTCGACCCCGGCCACGAACGTGGACACGGCCGACACGGTGGACATGAAGCTGCGTGAGCAGTGGAAGCCCAAGGCCAAGCAGGACCAGCGCGTGCTGGCCGCCTACGCCGACGGCAAGCTGAAGAGCGCGTTCGCGGGTAGCCCCTCGGACGACGTGAAGGTGGCCGAGCGCGCCGCGAGCCCGTCGCGCGTGCTGGTCGTCTCGTCGAGCTTGTTCTTGACCAACCCGTTCGCCTACGCCGGCAACGGCCCGGATCTGGGCGGTCAATTCGCCATGTTCGGCGCGGTCGGCGGTGACCCCAAGCTGCTGGCTCTGGCGCAGCCGTACACCAAGTACCTGACCAACACGATCATCGCCTTCAAGAACACCCTGGACTGGATGGCGGGCGACGCCGACTTGGTCGGTTCCAGCGCCAAGCTGTTGAGCGAGCCGAGCTTGACCTACAGCAGCGTGACGAAGCCGAAATTCAAGGCCGAGGACAACGAAGACGAGATGAAGAAGAAGGACGAGGAGTACCGCGCTGCACGCAAAGATCTGCAGACCCACATTCAGTGGTTCTTGATCTTGGGCATGCCGGCGGCGTTCGGCGCCTTCGGCGTGTTCCGCTGGCAATCGCGCCAGTCGCGGCGCGATCAGCTGAAGGCTTGAGCCCCAGTTCGGAATTCAGAGCGAGATCAGAGAACATGGCAATGAACACCGAAACGAAGCTCTACGTAGCCCTAGGCGTGCTCGGCGTGTTGGGCGGCGGCCTCTACCTCCAGAACAAGAAAGAGGCCGAGAGCACCGCCAGCCACACGCTCGGTGGCCAATCGGCGGCGCTACCCAAGCTCGACATCAAAGACGACGACATCAAGGCCATCGACAAGATCGTGCTGAACAAGGCCGGCGAAGATGGCGGCGCCCCCGTCGACATCGAGCTGACGCGCTCGGGCGAAGACTGGAAGCTCACCAAACCGGTCGAAGCCAAAGCCAATCAAGCCAACGTGAAGTCGCTGCTCGAGAACCTGAAGACTCTGAAGGTTTCCGAGCAGATTGACGCCAGCACCACCAGCTACGCCAAGTACGGCGTGGCCGACGACAAGGGTCTGCACGCCGTGTTCACCAAGGGGCCGGCGGTGGTGTTGGACGCGCGCTTCGGCGACAACGGCGGGCGCGGTCAAATGACGCGCATCGCCGGCAAAGACGGCGTGTACGCGGTCAAAGGCTACTCGAGCTACCTGTACGCCCGCGACGCCAAGGGCTGGCGCGATCTCACGCTGTTCAAGTTCGAGGAGGGTGACGTCACCAGCGCCACCATCCAAAACGAGCACGGCAGCTTCAGCTTCACCAAAGACGGTGAAAACTGGAAGGGCAAGTTCGAAAAGCCGAAGGGCACGGCGGAGGCCATCAAGGACTTCGACGACTCGAAGGTGAAGGACTTCGTCCGCGCGTACAAGACGCTGAACGCCGATGGCTTTGCCGACAAGGGCAAGACGCCGGCCGACGTGGGCTTGGAGAAGCCGCTGGCCACGATTCAAATGACGCTCAAGGACGGCGCCAAGCGCGACGTCGCCGTGGGCGCCACCGCCGAAGGCTCGAGCCGTTGGGCGAAGGTCAGCGGCAGCGACGACATCTGGAGCATCAGCAGCTGGGCCGCCGACTGGGCCATGGCCGAAGAGAAGAAGTTCCAGAAAGAGAACAAAGACAAAGACAAGGACAAGAAGGACAAGGACAAGAAGCCCGACGCCACCAGCATGGGCGGCGGGATGCCACCCGGTCCCCACGGCGGCGGCGAGTAGGCGTCGCACGCACTCTGTCAGCCGCCCGCCAAGCCTGGTTTCTGGCGAAGCTTTCGCGAGGACCGGAGCGGAGCGTACTTGAGTACGTGAGCACCGGACCGCAGCGAAAACGAGCCGGAGTGGACGGAGTCCAGCGTGCTGGACGAAGTCCACGGAGGCCTACGGCCCGAGC